>UMKJ01054898.1_pt1 | contig 118624 bp, 120 predicted proteins | sample 1966301 | NCBI WGS metagenome assembly UMKJ01 (sample SAMEA4836173, study PRJEB28245) | human gut metagenome | biome: gut microbiome; material: fecal sample | place: Denmark | collected 2008
CGAGATGGCCCGTTGGATTTTCAGTACGCCACGGTCAAAGTCCACGTCCGTCCATTTCAGCCCCAGCAGTTCGCCCCGGTGTAGGTCTTGGCAAGGTCGAGGTAGTAAAGCTCGTACACGCCGCTGTCCCTGGCCTCGCGGAAGAAGGTGCTGAGTTGGTCAGCGGTCAGGGTTTTCATCTCTTTGTGCTCCATCTTTGGCAGGGCGCAGCCCTGCGTTGGATTCCTGCTCACCAGTTTCTGCTCCATGGCGAGGTTGTATGCCGAGCAGATCATTTGGTGGATGTTTCGCACGGTTTTCGGTGCTAACCCTTTCGGCTTTTTCTTGGCCTCGATGCGGTCAACCCGGCCACCGTCCAACAGGTGCTTGTAGAACCGCTGCAAGTCCAGAGAAGTGAGATCTGCCAGCGGGATGCTGCCAATTTGCGGCTTGATGTGGTTTTTCAGAAAGCCTTGACTGGTCTTGAACGTGGAGGGGCGCAGCTTGATTTTCGCATAGTTTTCCATCCAGACCTCCAGCCAACTCACCACGGTGTAGGTCTTGGCCCGTCCGTAGTCGATACCGACGTTTTCCTCGATGGCTTTTTTCAGTTTTTCTTTTACTTCCGCTTGCGTCTTACCGAGGACGTTTTTGATGATGGCTTTGCCTGTCTCTGGATCGTGACCGACCGTGTACCGACCCTCCCAGCGGCCATCCTTTCGCTTTCGGATATTGCCTTCTCCGTTTGCTCGTCGTTTTGGCATGGTACGTTCACTTTCACGGGCGAAATCGAGTACACACTCGGCTTTCGGAGAAGAATCGCACACAGCGGCTCACAGGGGCAAACAGGCCGGATAGAAGACGGCTTACAACACGGGCGAATTGTTGTTCACACGGTGATTCAACCAACGGTTTGTTGCTTTTTATAGGCAAAGCGCTACAATAAAGGCGAGGTGAATGCCATGGATCAAAAAGCATTCGGTGCATTTATTGCCGAATTACGCAGAGCGGAAAAGCTGACACAGCGGCAGGTGGCCGACAAGCTGCATGTGACGGATCGGGCCGTCAGCAAATGGGAGCGTGGGCTCAGTTATCCCGATGTGACCCTATTGGAGCCGTTGGCGGATGCGCTGGGGATCGGCGTAGGGGAGCTGCTGACCTGCCGGCGGCGGGAGCCTGACGGGGCCGAGCCGGAAATGCCCGCCCTCCACTCGGTGCTGACCATCACGCAGGAGGAAAAGCGCCTTCGCACCCGCCGGACACGGATCATCGCCATAGCCGCAGCCGCAGCTGCGGTGGTACTTGCGGTATTGACCACGATGCAGCACAACGGCGCACTGTTGTACCGGCAGCCTACCACTGCGCCCAACGGCAGCATCACTTTGACCGTGTACCGGGATCGGCTTTTAGGCGGTCAGTTCCAAATCACATCCGACCAGCCTCTTTATATAGAGGGCATCCGGTGCGATCACTGTGGTCAGCGACAGGCTCGGTGGCTGCGCCAGCTTCCGCTGGATGACAGGCTCTCCGCTGTCGACGCGCTGCTGTGGTCTGCGGACAGCCGCTATCTGCTGCTGTGCGGCACCACCGGATACCGCCCCGCCCCGGCACACCTGTCTCTTTGGGATTTCGGGCAACACGGAGAGGATACGCCCATCCGCGAAAGAGAGGACATTCACCTTTCCATCCTACAGCAGCTGTCCGGCTACGATGCCTACTATACATACACGGCAGCGGATGAGCCGCTGCCCGCTGCGCCGCCGGAGCCGATGCTGCCCGCCTTGCCCGGAAATGGCTGGCTGCCGGAGGTCACTCTGTCGGATGCCCGTTGGGTCGGCGGCAGCCATCAGCTTACGATGAACTATACGTATGACGGCACGGATGATCTGCGCCACTGCGGCGAGCTGCAGTATGATGCGGATACGGATACGGTACTGTCGGTAACGGAGACAGCCGCAGCGGATCGTGCAAAAGGACTTACATCATGAAGAAGCACTTCGTATGCATCCTGATGCTGCTGTGTGCTTTGCTGTGCGGCTGCGGCGGCAGAGATGATACGTCTCAAAGCACGCTCCGTATTGCAGCCGCCTTCCGCTCGGAGGAGCTGGATGCACTGGCCGCGCAGTTTGAGGCACTCCATGGAGACTGCACGGTTGTGGTGGACTACTATCCGGACAACGCCTACGACCGGCTGTGTACGGAGATCATGGCAGGAGATGGGCCGGATGTGCTGAACCTGTACGGACTGTCGCTTCCCTTGGACTCGCCCTATTTGGAGGATCTCTACGGGTATATCGACGCCGACGAGGAGCTGCACCGGGAGGATTTTGTACCTGCCGTGCTGTCCTCTCTGGAGGTCGGCGGTGCGCTGCGCTCCCTTCCTGCCACCTATGAGGTGGTGACGTTGAGCGCAAGGACATCCGATGTAGGTACCGGCACAAGCTGGACTTTTGAGGAGATGTGCGATGCTTTGACGCAGCGCCCGCAGTGTCGCCTGCTGCCGGAATACTGGGTACAAACGGAATTTCTGCGCTGGATCGCCGCCATCAGCATCGGTCAGTTCATTGACTGGGAGCACCACACCGCCAATTACAGCAGTGCGGCGTTTCAGGAGCAGCTTCAATTCTGCGCTCTGCTGCCGGAGACAGCGGCGCGCCCGGCAAACCACGACCCGGAAAGCTGTCTCACCCACTTTGATGTTGTGCAGAACGGCGCCGGTCTCCAACAGCTGTCGAACCTTTGGGGGGAGCCGTTTACCTTTATCGGCTTCCCGACAGAAAGCGGCAGCGGCAGCTTTTTTGAATGCACCACACTGCATCTGGGCATTTCCGCCAACAGTCAGAAAAAGTCGCTGGCGTGGGAGTTTGTGAAGCTGGCTGTAAGTCAGGAGACCCAGCAGCAGCTATCTCGGCGGATGTATATGCCCGTGCGAAGGGATGTCATGGAGGCGCAGGTAAAAGCAGCGGTCTCCGATGAGGCGGTACAGCGGCAATATTTTCAGCTGGTGTCCCAGCCCCTGGTTTTTATCGGGTACAACGCGGATGTAGCGGAAATTATCTTAGAAGAGGGAACCGCCTGTTTTGACGGCAAGCGCACGGTGGAGGAGGCCGCGGAGCGCATCCAGAACCGGGTGACGTTGTATCTCTCGGAGATTGAATAGGAGGCCGCTATGCAGGGATATCATTTCCAAAAATCTCTCCCCTATCTGCTCCCCAGCGGCACAGGAACGACGCTGTTTTACACAGCACCATTCCTCATGATGCTGCTTTATGCCTTCTCCGGCGGCGGTGGACTGGCGGCGCTGTGCGGCAACCACGCCTTTACGGTGGGTGCGCGGAACACGGCTGTCTATCTGTTTTGCGGCATCGGCGCTGCGCTGTTGTTGGGCATGTGGGTCGCGCTGGCGCTGCGTCCCCGGAGCCTTTCCGTAAAGCTGGCGCTGCTGGCGCCGCTGATGCTCCCCTCCGCCGCCGTGGCGGTGCTCTGGTGGACACTGATCCCGTGGGAGAGTCTGTGGGTGCTGATCCTGCTGCTGGTCTGGAAGGTCACCGGCGTCAACGCCGTGCTGTTTACCGCCGCCCACAACAAGATCCCCGGTGAGGTCATCGAGAGCGGCCAACTGGACGGGGCTGGCGGCTTGAGACTGTTCCTCCGCGTCAAGTGGCCGTATCTGGTCAGCAGCGTGTTCTTTGCCGCACTGATCGACCTGTTTTTCGCATGGTGCACCTTCCGGGAGGTCTACCTTTTGACGGGGGACTATCCCCACGACAGCCTTTATCTCATCCAGCACTACTTGATGCATATGTTCCGCCGCCTGCAATATGGCAGGCTGGCTACCGCATCCATCGTGGTGGTCGTGGCGGTAGTCGTCATAACGGGGTTGATGTTTCTGCTGACCAACGCACAGGGAAAGGATGTGGAAGCATGAAGACACTGGCGAAAGCGCTCCTTGTTCTCCTTGCCCTCCTGCCGGTGGGTATATTGCTTTGGCTGGCCGTCCCCCAGCTTTCGTTATTATGGGGCGACCGCGCCTACTGGCGGGGCTACGCCGTCTCGCTGGGACTGACAGCGGTCATCCTGCTTTTCCAGTTGGCGGTGGCGCTGCCGGCGGCCTATGGTTTGGCCCGCTGGCGAGGACGACTGCGAGATGCCGCATACCTGCTGTACTGTCTGCTGACGCTGCTGCCGGTACAGGTGATGCTGCTGCCCAACTACCTGGTGTGCCGTGCGTTAGGGCTGCTGAACACCCAACTTGCCATTGTGCTGCTGGGGGTATTCTCTCCGCTGTCAGTTTTCCTGTTGGCTCGCGCTATGCAGCGCATCGGCGTGGAGCAGAGCGAGGCCGCCTCGCTGGACGGGGCCGGAGCTTGGACGATTTTTCGCCGCATCTATCTGCCGCAGGTAAGGGACACCGCCTATATTGCCGCGGGGCTGGCATTTCTGGATCAATGGAGCATGGTGGAGCTGCCGCTGGTGCTGCTGTCAGATGAAAGCAAGCTGCCGCTGTCCATCCTCCTGACCCGCACCGCTTTCGCCACTCCCCATGCCGGTGCCGCCTTATATCTGCTGCCAGCGGCGGTTGCGGTTGCGGTCGCGGCCATATGCGTGCGGGGCAAGTGTAAGTGGAATATCGGTATTCTTTGATTAGAGCATGGTCATTTTGTGCCATCACACGACACGTCTCAAACGTGGAATCAATAAGGCCGCAGCGGGTGGATGCAGAGTCCTCTGCAAATCCGTCATACGTTCTTTCAAATGGGAACTGTTATCTACAGATCATACCACATCGTTCTCGGTTTCAGGAAAATCTTCTTTTTTTCTCGCACTTTATGGTACGGTTCTATCGACATTCCCTCTGTGTGGGATACTTTGGTGGATGACATTCCCGCTTTGAAAACTGCCTGTGAGGAAATTTTGACCCACTTTTGACCCAGAACGGAACCGGAGCAGGCAGGGCTGGACGGAAACAATGGAAGATCCGCCGAGCGAACGGCGGTAAAAAGCACAAATCGAAGCCGAAATGACTCCGATTTGTGCTTGAGACAACCTACGGACCAGAAGGCCGGGGGTTCGAATCCCTCACGGCGTGCCAAAAAGACCCGAAACCGTAAGGCTTCGGGTCTTTTTGTTTTGCCCGCCGCCGCCAAAAGATGCTTCAGTTTATTGTATTTCTTTCTAACGTGGGTCTGTCCGCGAGGAAATGCATTCTGGCACTGCCTGGAGAGCTGACCGGATACCGCTGCACGAAAGATTATGTGTGGTCGGTTCTTGCCGCTGTATGTTTCCATAAAATTCATAAGTATGCTGCTCCCGCATATTGAAACGAGTACTTATATATGGTAAACTAACAATACGGAGAGGAGTCCTATCTGACAAACTGTGATTGGAGGTAGCGCTATGTATCGTTCCAAAAGCCTACGCGGTATCGCCGCGATGATCGCCTTGATCGGCATGATCTGTACATTTTCCGCCTGCTCCAGCAACGATGCACCGCAGAAGCTGTCGGAGATGGAAGAATCTGTGCTTCTTCAGCACCTTGCAGACGATGCAATCACGATCCCTGCGGGGCTTGAAATATCCACCATTCGTGATATGATCACTGATCTTGAGGCTGACCCGGACAGACCAGCACCGATTGTAGACTGGACGGTGTATGCAGATTTCTATGAAGAAGTAAGAGATTTTGTGAAAGACTATTACAGCATGGAGTCGTGAGGCGGAATTTGAGCGCGCGAGACCACAGGACGGCAGACGCCGTTTCGTCAGGCGCGCGGAGGTCACGAGATACAAAAAAGGAAACGGCAGCGCCGTTTCCTTTTTTATGTGGGAGCAGAGCGAACTTTTTTGTTTACTGGCCGGGCTGACGGATGACAATGATGTTGTCCATCAGGTCGATCTTCTGGATGCTGCCGGTGACGGCGGTGGGTACGCCCATAATGTCTGTGAAGATCAGCTGACCGTCCTTCTCCGTGACGGAGGCCACATTTTTACACAGCACCTGCTGAGCGGTGTTGTAGACGGTGGACAGGCACATCGTTATTCCCCCTTCAGGATGCGGAGGGCCTCCTCCAGCTTTTCGTTGCCCAGCGTAAAGTCCACCACCGCATCGTGGAGCAGCTGCTGGGCCTCGCCGTCCACATCGTGGGCCAGCTCGTGCAGCTCCTGGGCGTGGTGGCGGTTATGACCCAGCATATACGTCAGCAGTGCCAGCGCCTCCTCCGGCGAGTGGTGGTCGTGGGAATGGGTGTGTTCATGGTCATGGGGATGCACATGGTCGTGATCGTGGTCGTGATCGTGTTCATGGCACATAGGCCCACCTCCTGTTCAAAGTTGGCTCTATCTTAGCACGGCGCGGTGGAGAAGTCAATTCGCCGATGCTTTTTGCAGGTTTAACGGACAGATAGCAACAAACTGTGCATTATCTGTGCAAAACAGACAATTGAATTGACATCAAAAGCGGAATTATGTATAATTTCCCAAAGGGGAGAGGCGCTTGTGCGCATACATCTGAAGAGGGACGGCGACCCGCCCCGGATGCTCGGCGATCCCGTGAACCGGTAAAAGGAGCAGTACAATGAGCGAGAACCATGTCCACGACCATGTGGACGAAAACGGAACGACACATACCCACAGCCACCAGCACGCCCACCAGCAGACGAAGGCGGTGCTCAACCGCATCTCCCGGGCGCAGGGGCATCTGGAGGCGGTGCGGAAAATGATCGAGCGGGGCGAGGACTGCGCCGAGGTGCTGGTGCAGCTCAGCGCCGTGATCTCCGCCCTGAACAGCACAGGCCGCGTGATCCTGAAGGATCACATCGCCCACTGCATCGTGGACGCGGTGGAGGCCGACGACATGGAACCGATCGAGGCGCTGAATCAGGCCATCGACCGGTTTATGCGATAAGCGCCATGTGCCTAAAACGGCGTGACGGCGCGTTGACAGCCGACGGCGGCACAGCTATAATAGTGACAGGAGGAATGTCCGATGATCTCAGCCATCGTGTACACATCCAACAGCGGCTACACCGCGGAATATGCGCGGATGCTGGGGGAACTGACCGGCCTGCCGGTGTATGACCTGCATCGGGTAAGCGACCCGCAGCCCCAGCGGGAGGTCATCTTCCTGGGTTGGCTCATGGCGGGCAATGTCAAGGGATACGCCAAGGCTGACCGGCTCTACAAGGTGCGCGCCGTATGTCAGGTGGGCATGGGGCCCGCCACGAAGGCCGCGTCGGACAAGCTGCGGCAGAAGCTGAAGCTGTCACCGGAGGTGCAGGTGTTCACCTTACAGGGAGGCTTTGATATCCGCAGGCTCCATGGGCCATACAAATGGATCATGCAGGTGAAATGCCGGGATATCCGCCGGACGCTGGAGGGGAAGGCGAGCCTGACCCCCGCCCAACAGCTGACCTACGATATGGCCACAAGGGGCGCCAGCGCTGTAAAGCAGGAGAACTTGACAGATATTGTGAATTGGTATAAAACGACGAGATAAGGAGGCTGCCCATGAAGAAGTTTTTACATGTGCTCGCCGATGCGGCGAAGAAGGCGGCGAGCGTCGCACTGTCGTTGGTAGGGAAGGGCGTATCGCTGGGGCTTTCCGCGGCCAGAAGCGCCGTTGCCGCGGTGGGACGTCTGGCGTCGAGGCTGTCCGGCAAACTGGCCCGGTGTGTGGGCGGTAAGCTGAAAGCACATCTGGCGCCGATGCTGCTGGGTGTGATGATCGTGTCCGGCTCTGTGGCGCTGCTGTCCTGCGTGGGCTGGCTGGTGGCCCGGAAAGCGCGGTAAGCACCGCAAAAAGGTATACAACGGGGAGGTGCGCTGCGCATCTCCCCGAAACGCTGTGAAGCGATATCAACGCAAAAGGAGTGTCCTGTATGGAAAGAAAAGAATTTAAGGCGGAGTCCAAGCGGCTGTTGGATCTGATGATCAACTCCATCTACACCCACAAGGAGATCTTCCTGCGGGAGATCATCTCCAATGCCTCCGACGCCATCGACAAGCTGTGCTACCTCAGCCTGACCGATGACAAGGTGGGCATCAAGCGGGATGAGTTTGCCATCAGGCTGGTGTTGGACAAGGAAAAGCGGCTGCTGACCGTCAGCGACAACGGCATCGGCATGGATCGGGAGGATCTGGAGAACAATCTGGGCGTCATCGCCTCCTCCGGCAGCCTCAAGTTCCGGCAGGAGATGGACGGCGACGCCGGTGCGGACACCGACATTATCGGCCAGTTCGGCGTGGGCTTTTACTCCGCCTTTATGGTGGCGGACGAGATCACCGTTATCACCCGGAAGTACGGGCAGGAGCAGGCGTGGAAGTGGCAGTCCGCCGGCGTGGACGGCTATACCATCGAGCCCTGTGAAAAGGAGACGGTGGGTACCGACATCATCATGCACATCAAGGAGGACGGCGAGGAGAAGGACGAGTACAGCCAGTACCTGCGGGAGTACCCGCTGCAAAAGCTGGTGAAGAAGTACTCCGACTACATCCGCTTCCCCATTCGTATGGAGCTGCCTCATCCCGTCCTGAAGGAGGGCAGCACCGAGGAGAACCCGGAGTACGAGGAGAAGTTCGAGTGGGAGACCCTCAACAGCATGGTTCCCCTGTGGCAGCGGAAGAAGGGCGACGTCACCAAGGAGGAGTACGACGAGTTCTATCAGCAGCGCTTTGCCGACCCCAACCCGCCGCTGAGCGTTATCACCGTATCCGCCGAGGGCGCCGTGACCTACAAGGCTATGCTGTTTATCCCGTCCAAGGCCACCGGGCGGTATTATACAGAGGACTACGAGAGCGGTTTGCAGCATTACTCTGCCGGAGTGATGATCATGGACAAATGCGCCGATCTGGTGCCGGAGTGCTTCAACTTCGTCCGGGGCGTGGTGGACTCACCTGACCTGAATCTGAACATCTCCCGTGAGCTTTTGCAGCACGACCGGCAGCTGAAGCTCATCTGCACCAATCTGGAGAAGAAGATCAAGGCGGAGCTGGAGCGTCTGCTGCGGGACGAGCGGGAGAAGTACGAGCAGTTCTGGCAGAGCTACGGCCGGCAGCTGAAAATGTGCGCCATGGACAACTACGGCGCCAAGAAGGAGACTTTGCAGGATCTGCTGCTGTTCTACTCCTCCACGGAGAAGAAGTTGGTGACGCTGACGGAGTATGTGGGCCGGATGCAGGAGGGGCAGAAGTACATCTATTTCGCCTCTGGCGACACGGTGGAGGCCATCGACCATATGCCCCAGACAGAGCTGTTGAAGGATCACAGCATGGAGATCCTGTACTTCACGGATAAGGCGGACGAGTTCCTGTCCGATATCCTGCACACCTATCAGGACAAGCCCTTCCGCTCCGCCATTGACGGCGATCTGGAGCTGGGGGACGAGCAGAAGCCGGACGAGACCGAGCATTATAAGGAGTCCTTTGGCTTCATCAAGGAGGTCTTGGGCGACCGCGTGGACACGGTGAAGGCGTCCACCAAGCTGAAGACCCATCCGGTGTGCCTCACCAGCGGCGAGGGTGTGACCTTCGAGATGGAGAAGTACTTCACGGCGGTGCAGCCGGAGCTTGGGCTGAAGGCCAAGCGTATTCTGGAGCTCAATGTGGATCATCCGGCGTTTATGGCGCTTGAGACGGCGCGGGTGCTGGACCCGGAGCGTGCCAAAAAATACGCAGAGATCCTGTACAACCAGGCGCTTCTTATTGCGGGGCTGCCCATCGAAAACCCGTCGGCTTACACCGACCTGCTTTGTTCTCTTTGGAAATAAATCGAAAAAAGGATGACCACTTCGGTGGTCATCCTTTTTTGCGAAAATCAACAAAAAACGCGGTTCTGTTCTTGCGAGATTTGACGGAAAATGATAAAATACAGACATAAGCGTACACATGGTGTGCCAAGCACAGACAAATCGCCAAAATTCAGGGAGCGTCCCTGTCAAAAGGAGTTTTGCCCATGAAAGACTTGAAGCACATGATCTATTTCGAGGAGCTGCTGCGGCAGTCCCACAACACGCTGGTGGAGCAGGCCGTCGACGAAGGACGGCTGGCTTTGGGGTATAACTGCTACTATATCCCGGAGGTGCTGCTGAACCTGAAGGGCTGCTTTTCCTCGCGGCTGCGGGCGCCCAACAGCGGTACGGCGGAGGTGGCGTCGTACTACATGACCAACCGGAACTGCCCCTATGTGCGCTGCATTTTGGAGCGCGCCATCGAGGGCGGCTTCAACTACCTGAACGCGTTGTTCGGCGCGGAGGGCTGTGCCGCTATGGAGCGGATGGAGGAGCATTTCGCCCTGCTCCAGCCGGTGCAGAATCCACAGTTCGTCACCACCATCATCGACCCGCCCATGAAGGGGGACGAGACCAGTCTGGACTACTACAAGGCCCAGCTGCAGCTGAAGGTGCTGGACGTGCTCCGCGACCACTACGGGGTAGACGTGTCCGATGCGGCGCTGCGGGAGGCGGTAGAGCGCCACAACCGGCTTTGCCGCGTGGTCACCGCCATCGGGGATTTCCGAAAGCTGGAAAATCCGCCCATCACCGGTTATGAGTACCATGTGATCGTGCTGGTCAGTCAGGTCTGCCCCCACGACCTGATCCTGCCCTATCTGGAGGAGACGCTGAAGGAGCTGCAAACGCGGCAGCCGGAGCCGGTATTCCCGTTCCGCGCCCGCGTGGTGGTGGCGGGCAGCGAGATCGACGATCCCGAGTTCACCAAGCTTCTGGAGATGTGCGGCGCCATGGTGGTGGCGGATCGCTATTGCTTCGGCGGCTTCCCCGGCCGGGAGGAGATCGAGATACGGGAGGGGGAGGCGGCGTTTGACGCCATCTGCCGCCACTATCTCCACCATAACCAGTGCGTCCGGTTCATGGACGGCGGGAAGATCGACCAGCGACATCAGGAGCTCCGGCGGCTGGTACGGGAGTACCGCGCCGACGGCGTGATCTACGAGAGCATGAAATTCTGCGAGTTCTGGAGCTACGAAAAGGTGCTGGCCAGCCACGTTTTGCAGCAGGAGATGGGCATCCCGTGCTGTACCATTGAGAAGGAGTATAACCTCGGCTCCGTGGGACAGCTTCGCACCCGGTTCCAGGCCTTTGTGGAGAGTCTGGAGATCAAGAAGCTCGGCACCGAGAAGGAGGGAAAACTGTGAAGCTGAAAGACTTGACAAACGCTGCGATCGCAGGGCTCGATAAGAAGCTGGAGCGGTTTGACCCCAAGTGGCAGGCGGCCCATGGAAAGGGCGGTCTGCGCAGCCGCTATCAGGACAAGACCGGCATCGCCCGCTATCGGGAATGGCGTGGCGTGAAGGACACGTTCGTGGACTACACCGCGTGGCTCAATAACCTGCTGTCCATGGGGAAAATGGTGGTCTCCGCGCCCATCCCCGTTTTGAAGGGCTTCTGGGAGTACCGGTGGATGGGCTCCTATCTGGGTACCTTCGCCTTTATCGACCGGCTGTTTGAGGGCTTCCGGGATGAGGAGCTGAAGATCGCCCACATGAATATGCACTGCATCGTCAACAGCCTGACCCGGAAGATCGCGCTGGTATTGGCCAACGATAAGCGGCTTGGAGGCGGCAAGCTGTCAGATCGCATAGTACCCATGGACGAGGTGCTGCCGCCGCTGTTTATGACCGGCTTCAAAAACCTCATTCCCATCCCGATCCAGACGCTGCCGGAGTTTATTATCTGCGACATCGACCAGCATCTGGAGCCGTACTATATCGACGTGGCGGAGTCTTTCGGTCTGGCGGCGGACGTCTGCTCCCGCTGCTCGGCGGAGACGGGCGTGGCCATCGACGACGATTTCCCCATCGTGGGCAAGGCGGTGCTGACCACCAATATGCCCTGCAACGCCAGTGAGGCCACCTCCATGTTCCAGCGGCGGCGGTTCGGCCTGCCGGATTTCCCGGTGACCATGGCCATGATCCACAACGAGCCGGGGGCGCACCCCTACTCCACGCAGGTGCTGAAGGACGCCATCGCCTTTATCGAGGAGCAGTACGGCGAGAAGTACGACTGGAACGCGCTGTTCGCCCGGGCGGAGCATATGAACGAGCAGAACCGCATCGAGCTGGAGAAGTGGGAGCTGTTCAAGACGCCCTATTCCGCCCTGTGCGGCATTGCCGAGAGCCTGTACCGGCTGTATGGCTGGGCATCGGTGAACGGGCAGGAGGATCAGTTCACCTACAACGACCGCAAGGTGTTGAAGATCATGCTGGACGCCTACCAGCGGCGGCACGAGCCCTTCGGCGGTACCACGCGGCATCGGGCGTTCCTGTGGGGGCCGTCGGCGGTGTACTACACCGACTTCCCCACATGGGCGCAGAACTGCTGGGGCATCAATATCGTGCTGAACATGGACTCCACCATGGGACACAATATGATCTCCACCACCGACCCGGAGCAGGCCATTCAGGATCTGGCGCTGTTCTCCGAGAAGGGCGTTATGCGGCACCACGCCGTGGGCGGCTGGGAGAACGTGAACGCTCTGTGGGAGTGGGCCAAAAAGTTCAACTGCGACATGGTCATCTTCAACGACAATGTGTCCTGCAAGGGTATGAACGGCGTCCACGCGCTGATGGAGGAGCAGGCCCGCGACCTCGGATTCCACTTCATCTTCCTGGAGCACGATCTGGAGGACTGCCGCACCATCTCCCGCCGGGATATGCGCAACATCATCAACAATTACATGACCGTGGTGCTGAACGAAAAGCCGCTGGATGAGACGCTGGTGGACTTCGACGACAGTCTGGCGTGGTAAGGAGGGCGAATATATGAAATTTATCGGGAAGCTCCTGAAAACGGTGGTGCTGACGGCCCTTGCCCTGTTTGTGAGTACGTTCATCATCTATATGTTCAATCTGGAGAACAAGCTGATCTACAACGTGATCTACCCGTTTTTGCAGAAGCACTACAACAGCCAGCGGCGTGACCGCCGCATCTGAAAAAGCAAAAAGATACCCGCCTCGCGGCGGGTATCTTTTTTGCCTGACAGGGGGGTGTCATTCTGTGGTGTGATGCTCCTTGCCGAAGTGAAGCTCACGCATACCCTCCACCTCGTCGCAGATGGATTTCAGGCTGCAGGAGCCGCAGTCGGTGGGCATACCCTCCAGAATTTTTGTCAGGCTCAGGGTGATGTCCTTGGCGGTCTTGGCCTCCTTGACCAGCGCGGCGTAATCCGCGTCCGGGGCGGTGATGAACAGCATCTTTACCGCCAGAATGGAGGGATTCTTTTTGTACTGCTGAATAAAGTCGTTGCCGATACGCTGAAAGCTGACGCCCTTTTGCAGCGCCTCCTTGCTGATGCGTACCTGCTCACGGCTGCTCTCGGAGCTGGTGCGGATCATGTAGCCCCTGGGAAAGACACGGTACTTGACGAAGTCCATGTCCTGAATGGCACGGAACGCCTGCTCCGTATCCTCCTCATCGTCGGACTCGATATCGCCCACCCGCAGCAGCGCGACGCGGGCGTAGGCGCAGTCGCCCTTCAGCTCACCCAGATCGGGGCCGAAGACCAGAATCTCGTCCTTGGGGATCAGGGTAGGGGAGGTGGTGACGCAGGTGAAGTTGACGGCGGGCTTATCGCCGCCGCCCAGCTCAAAGGCGGCGTCCCGCAGCATCACCAGCTCAAAGGCGCCGGTATCCTCCCATGCGTTGGCCGGGTCATAGTCAAAGCGCCGGGGTGTGGAGGAACCGGCCAGCCCCTCCACACCGCGGATCATGGCGTTGTAGATTTCCATTAGAATTTGATATCCACTTTCTTGCGGTCGAAGATCTTGTTGACCTGAATGTAGGCCCATCCCAGCAGCTTCTGATCCAGATTCCAGAAATAGACCACGAACAGAGCGCCGACGATGGCGGTGAGGATGCTCACGACCTTCATGACAGCCTTGCAGAATTTACACATAATCGTGCCTCCTTGTTATGTCCAGAGGTGTCAGGCGCGGGCCATGCCCTTCTGACGGGCGTACTCGGCGGCGCCCAGCGCACCCATAAGCTGCGGGTCGGTGGTCAGGTCGATGACCTTCAGCTTCAAAACGTGCTCAATGGCCTTTTTCAGACCGGCGTTCTTGGCGCAGCCGCCGGTGAGGGTGATGGCGTCCGTGGCGCCGGCCTTCTTGCTCATGACGAAGCAGCGCTTGGCCACTGCCATCTGGATGCCGGCTGCGATCTCGTCCATGGGCTTGCCCTCGCCCACCAGCGTGATGACCTCGCTCTCGGCGAACACCGTACACTGGGCGGTGATGGGGATGACGTTCTTCGCCGTCAGGCTCAGGTTGGAGAACTCCGGCAGGCTCATCTCAAAGCTGCGGGCCATGGCCTCGTAGAAACGGCCCGTACCCGCCGCACACTTATCGTTCATGGCGAAGTTCTTCACCGTACCGTCGGTGTCGATGGAGATGCCCTTCACGTCCTGACCGCCGATATCAATGATGGCCTTGACCGTGGGATCGGTGACATGGACGCCCATGGCGTGGCAGGAGATCTCGGAGATGTTCTCGTCCGCAAAGGGAACCTTGTTCCGGCCGTAGCCCGTGCCGATCAGGTAGCCCAGCTCCTCGGAGGACGTCAGACCCACCTTGGCCAGCACCTCTTCCATGGCCAGCTTGGCGCTGACCTCGGAGTTGATCTTGCTGCGGATGGTGGTATCGGCACAGATCTTTCCGTTCTCGTCCAGAATGACCGCTTTCGTGTAGGTGGAGCCTACGTCACAACCGCCGTAATATTTCATAGCACATACTCCTTTTATAGATGTTGATAAAGGGGGGTCACATACAGTTCTCATCGTCGAAGTCGCACAGCGTGGGGTCGAGGGGCTCCGCGCGCATGACGGTACGCATATACTCGTTGACCTTTTCGCGCATGGTCTTGCGGGACACGGTGCGCGGGTCCATCAGGTCGTGCTCGATCCAGATCATGTGGTAGCCGCGCTCGCGGCCCTGCTCGTCCAGAATGCCCTGTACGGTGGCCATGTTCTTGCACGCCACGTTCTGGTACATGATGATGAAGTTGGCGTTCCACGCCTCGCACTGACGCCACAGCTCGTCCACCACGTGCTGGTAGCCGCCGTTGGTGTGGCGGCGCATGACCATGCGCTCGTACAGACGGGCCAGATCCCGCAGCGCCTCCTCCTTGTCCTCCGTCTCCAGAGGCTTGGTGAAGTTCAGGGACTCCATCTCCACCAGCACGTTGATGCCCCAGCAGTTGGCCAGCCAGTTGGAGAAGTTGGCGTAGTAGTGGGCGGGGCAGGACCAGACGATGCCGCGGTAGCGCATCTTGCCGACCCACGCCTCCTCGCGGCGCTCGTAGGACTCCATCAGCAGCTTGTTGACCTTCCGGCAGCTCTTTATGATGCGGGGATCGATGCCGCCGTCCATCTCATAGTTCCACTTGCGGAACAGCTCGTAGGTGGGGCCGATGATCTGGGGATAGGGGGTCTTGTTGACCTCCCACTTCTCCAGCTCGTACCGCGTCTCCTCATTGAAGCGCTTCATGCTGGCGAAGTAGGCGTCCCAGCTCCACTTGGCGCCGGTCTGCTCCTCAATGAACTTGATGCACGCCCGGATATCCTCCGCACCCATCTGTACCGTCTCCTCATCCTCATAGCGGACGGGGAAGCACAGGTGGAACACCGGCAGGTCGGGGAAGCGGCGGGACATATAGCTGGAGGCCATGGTAGAGCCGTCGCAGGGCATGGAGGAGGAGATGAAGCACTTGCCCATGTGGGGCAGGGCGTCGATGACCAGTGCGCCGCACTCAGAGGACGGCACGGGGCAGCAGTCGGCGGGCAGGCCGAAGGACTCCACCGCGTCGATGTAGGGGACGCAGGTGAGCTGGTCGATCTCGGACACCAGGAACACCGGCATCAGCTGATAGGGGATACCCAGCAGGTCGGGGAAGCCGGCCATCAGCTGCCCCATGGTCATCTCGTCGAACAGCACGACCTTCTTGTTCAGCTCGCGGCTGTTGCCGTTCTTCTCGTCGCACTTGGCGAGGAACACCAGATTTTCCGCCACATAGCGGAAAATGTCGTAGGTCATCAGGTGGCTCATTTTCAGGGCGTTGCCCCGCTGTCCCATGGTGTTCTTATCCATGAAGCCCACGCAGCACATATAGGAGATCATCCAGCGATACCAGAACGTGGTGTTCAGGGCGGGTACCAAGTCCTTGGAGAAGGTTGCCAGCAGCATACCCCAGACCTTCAGCCAGCCGGAGAAGTCGATGAGGGTGCTCTCCACGCCGCGCCACTCACGGCGGACGGTGGCCATGTCGCCCTTACGGTACAGGGTACCCAGATGCTTTTCGCCGTTTTTCAGCAGATCCATGCGCTCCGCACCGGTCATGGCGGCAATGGTCTTGGCCTCGCGGGTCGCACGGGCCACGTTGTCCAGCAGGTGATCCTTCTGCTTGGCGGCAAATGCCTTCCAGTCCGTCTCCTTCAGCAGGTCGAGGGCGATGGAGCCGAACTCCTTCAGATTCTCGGCCTGCTTTTTCCAGTCCATGTTGTTCCGTGCGCGGAAGAACTGGGGGTTGGGGAATTTCTTCTTCTCAGCCATCAGTTGGCACCTCCGTTCTTGTGGAGCTTTTTGATCTCCAGCGATTCCACAAAGGCCTGCACGCGGGTGCGGAGCTGGCCGGAATTGCCGTTGTTGTACAGGCGGTCGATACTCAGCACGGGCCAATTATACTCCTCGTGCATGATGTGGCTCACCAGCGCACGCTCGAAGCCCCAGTAGTCGCAGTATTTCATCTGCTCGTAGATGATGCCGTCGGCATGGAACTCCCGGGCCAGACGGTCCGCGGTGTCCCGGCGCTGCTGCACCTTCTCATCGGAGATGTAGCGGGCGCACTCAGAATGCTCCATGATGTGCAGGCAGATCTGGGGCAGGGCGTCCTCGTCGTCCCGGAGGTGGATGATCTCCCGTCCGGGGGTGGAGCCGAAGCAGTAGCGGTCGGACACCACCAGCGCGCCGCAGCTCTCGATGAGCTTGGTCAGGTTGGGGTCGTCGATCTCGCTGCCCACGATGGCGACTCTGGCGCGGAAGGCGGGCTTGGCGTCGGGCTTGCGGGTCTTCAGCTCCTCCAGCGTCTCCCGCAGATAGGGGAGGATCAGCTGTTTGGGGCAGGTGAAGCTCACCAGATTCAGCACATGGAACTCATAGCCGGTAATAACGGGGTTATCGGCCTTGCGCATCTCACCGATCTCGCTGATGATGGCGCAGACCTCGTTATGCTCTGCCACCGCCTTGCGGATGGCGGCGTCGGAGGTATCCACGCCGTACTTCTCCGCCAGCGGCTCCAGCACACGGCGGCGCATCTGCCTGACGTAGGAATCCAGCGTGTAGTCCGTCACTTTGTAAGGGATGTCGCAGTGGGAGACAAAGAAGTTGGGCTTGTCGTTCATCTGCAGGATCTCGAAATGCTCCATGGCGCGGTTCATCATGGAGCAGGCGTCCACGCCGGCCAGCGCGTCCAGAAACTGGTAGCCGCCCTCCATACCGCGCTCTACCAGCGCACGGGCATACTCGCAGGTATAGTTGGACATATAATAGGTGGCGATGTCCAGCGAGCCTGTCCGCGGTGCGCGCAGACGCACGGAAAAGCAGTTGCCGAGGTTGAGCAGCGGCTCGGGCATATGGTAGCAGGTGTAGCCGATGGCCAGCCCGCCATCTGCCTGCGCCTGCTTCACCAGCTCGTTGTCGGCGTTTTCCAGCAGATTCTCAAAGTAGATCAGATGCTTCAGATCTCTCAAGGATCACACCTCTTTCCAAATGTGTTTTTTACAGGATAGCAAGTTTTGTGAGGGCCTCGCGGGCGCCTGCCAGCACAGGTGCGTCAGCAGGCAGATCAAAAACACTCAGGCCGCGGATGTCGTTGGCGGCGTGCAGGGAATCGCTGCCAATACAGGCGAGGAGCTCAGTGCCTTCAATATGGATGTAGGGGATCATGGCGGGGTCGGTGACGCGGTTGATGATGGCGCCGCAGCGGTCGTACATCACCAGATCGTCCGCCACGCGCCGGATGGTCTGGATGACCTGCGTACCCTTTCGGCTGGGATCGGTGATGAGTACCAGATGGGTGACCTTTTCCATGACGCGGCGGTTGATCTGCTCGATCCCCGCCTCACCGTCAATGACCACATAGTCGAAGTCATTGGCAAGCAGGTGAATGACCTCTTTCAGATAGGCGTTGACCTTGCAGTAGCAGCCCGCCGTCTCTGGCCGCCCGATGGCGAGAAAGGAGAAGGCGCGGCTCTCCACCATGGTGTCGAAGATGCGATAGCGCGCCTCGCTCAAAAGCTCGATGGCCTCGCGGGGCGCACCGTCCTCCACGGAGGCAACAATGCCCTTGCGAATGTCGTCCAGCGTTTCGCGTACCTCCACGCCCAGCGCGGTGGACAGGCCCACGGCCGGGTCGGCGTCGATGGCGAGGATGCGCTTGTCGGGATAGGTCTCCGCCAGCAGCCGCACAAAGGCGGCGGAGATGGAGGTCTTTCCCACGCCGCCCTTACCGGCGACGGCGATGATCTTGGTGTCTCGATTCAATGAGGGGATCACATCCTTTCGGCCTCGAACCGGTCAGGCGGCATAGGGGATTCTGTCCGGTATGTGCGCAGCCATTTTTGCGCGGATCGTCAGTTATTGCACAATACGAAACATTTGTGTGCAATATTGCCAATACGCTACTGCTATTTTATCACAAAATCCGGCACTTTGCAACGAATGATTCCCGTTTTCTTCGTACATTTTGTTGATTCTGCGAAAATCTACCGCACCTGAGATAGACAAGCGGGGAGCGGGACTTTTGTCCCACTCCCCGCAATGCGATAGAGTCGTCTGCACCCGGCCTGGCGCGGACGGCGTGGTACGATGAGGCGCGTCAATATGATCGGAAAACGTTACATTTGTGTCCGGGCAAAAAGAAAAAATCCTGAAACCAAAGGTTTCAGGATCTTCTGGTGGAGATAAGCGGGATCGAACCGCTGACCTCTTGAATGCCATTCAAGCGCTCTCCCAGCTGAGCTATACCCCCATATGTTGTTGTCGGCTCGCTGTCGACTTGCTTAGTATAGCATAAACATGAAAAATGTCAACCCCTAATTTTACAAATTTATCAGGAAGTTTTTCCCGACGCCGAAGGGTGATACGAGAGCCGCTTCTGCGGCTCCCGTATCACCGGAGGAGGACACGGCATTTACGCCTCCAGACGGTCTTTTTTGACCTCGTTGAGGCTGGCAAGCACCATACCGGTCAGCGCGAACAGGGCGATGACGTTGGGCAGGACGATGAGGTTGTTGAACATATCCGTCAGCTCCCACACGAAGTCACTGCCGGAGACAGTGCCGAGGAAGATGAAGACCAGTGCGATAATCGTATAGATGACGCTGCACAGCTTGCTGTTTCTGCGGCCGAACAGATAGTTGGCATTGATCTTGCCGAACAGGTTCCAGCTCAGAATGGTGGAGAAGGCGAAGAACAGCAGGCAGACGGCCACGAACTTCGCGCCCAGACTGGTACCGAACACGGAGCCGAAGGCGGTCTGCGCCAGATTGGTCTTGCCCAGCGCTGCGGTAACATCCCCGAAGTAGCCATTGGCCAGAGGGCCGTCGGCGGTATACAGCGTGCAGATGATGACCAGCGCGTTGAGGGTCAGCACCACAAAGGTGTCGATGAACACGCCGATCATAGCCACCACGCCCTGGTCGTGGGCGCGGGCCACGTTGGCCTGCGCGTGGGCGTGGGGCGTGGAGCCCATACCGGCCTCATTGGAGAACAGGCCGCGCTTGGCGCCCTGGCTGACGGCGGTCTTGATGGCGTAGCCGAAGCCGCCGCCGATGATGGCCTGGGGCTGGAAGGCGTACTTGAAGATCATGGCGAAGGTGGCGGGGACGTACTGGATGCGGCAGATCAGAATGGCAAGGCCGCCCAGCAGGAAGATACCGGCCATAATGGGGACGATCTTCTCCGTCACAGCGGCAAGGCGCTGCACGCCGCCCAGAAAGATGACGGCACAGATCACCACCAGCACGATGCCCATGATCCAGGAGGGGACGCCAAAGGCGGTCTCCATGGTGGAGCCGATGGAGTTGGACTGTACCATACAGCCCATGAAGCCCAGCGCCAGAATGATGGACACGGCGAAAAAGCCCGCCAAAAACTTACCAAAGCCGCCCTTGAACGCGGTGGTGATGTAGTACACCGGGCCGCCCTTGATGTTGCCGTCCGGCTCCACGATGCGGGTCTTCTGCGCCAGCGTGGCCTCGGCGTAGATGGTGGCCATGCCGAAGAAGGCGATGACCCACATCCAGAAGATGGCGCCGGGGCCGCCGGTGAGGATGGCACCGGAGGCGCCTACAATGTTGCCGGTGCCTACCTGCGCGGCGATGGCGGTGGCCAGCGCCTGAAACGAGGTCATACCGCTTTTCTGTGCGCCGCCGCGGAGGTTCAGTTCACCGAAAAACTTCCTCATGCCCTCCCCGAAGCAGCGTACCTGCACAAAGCGGGTGCGGATGGAGTACCACAGGCCCACGCCCATCAGCAGGAAGATGAGGATGTAGTTGCTGAGGTACTCGTTGATCTTGGAAACGATGGGAAACAGTGTGGATTCGATCATGGCTTTTTTCTCCTTACATAAAAAATAGAGCCGCTGTGAAACAGCGACTCTGGAGAAAGTCAGGGGGGCAAGTAATGATCACTTGTCAGCTCCGTCCTTTTGCCTGAGAGATTCAGCGCAGCAGCGCCTTGCACCTTCGGCACCCAATTGAATGGGATTCTCCAGAGTACCCTCCGCATCCGGTCTGTACATTCCGGGTGTTTCATCGGGTGTATCAAATTGATGGACGTATGCTACCACAGAATGTGCGGCTTTGCAACCCCCTTTTCAAAATTTTAATGGACGCTGTATCCATGAACCTCTTGACAACATCGTAAAACGATGTTATAAATATCGTAGAACGACATATGAGGTGGTGACGGCTATGCCGCGGAAAACACTGGACACCCTGTCGGAACCCATGTTCTATGTACTGATGGCGCTGCAAAGGCAGCCCCTGTGCGGGGCGGATATCGCCCAGTGGGTGTCCGAGCGGACGGAGAAGCGCATCATACTGGGTCCCGGTACGCTGTACACCATACTGGGCAAGCTGACGGACGAGCAGATGATCCGGGAAACGGCGGTAGAGGGACGCCGCCGCACCTACGAGACAACGGAGGCCGGAAACAGGCTGTATGACAACGAGGTCGCACGTCTGCGCCGCTGCCTGCGGGACGCGGACGCGGTACGCGGAGAGGAGGAGCCGCCATGCTGAAAACCATCCCCTACTACTTCTATCAGGTGGACGCCATTGAGAGCTGGCTGGACGAACAGGCGCAGAAGGGGCTTTTCCTGCTGGAAACACGCCTCGGCACCGCCATGTCCTTCCGGAAGGAGACGCCCCGCGCCGTGCGCTACCGCATCGATGTAAAACGGAGCATCGGGTACACCGACGAGAAGGCGCGCATCGCCGCCTACCGGGAGATGGGCTGGGAGTACGTCTGCGACCTGACACCGTATCTGGACATCTACCGCTGCGATGACCCCGCCGCCCCGGAGCTGAACACCGACGAGGAGACGCTCCATCAGGTATTGGACAGGCGGCTGCGGTCGGATATCCGGCGGGGCTACGCGGGTATCCTGTTTGCCGTTGTCTGGTGCGGGTGGAATCTGTATGAAGCGCTGCGCATCGATGGCGGACTGTACAGCTCTCTGCTGAGCGGCTACGCGCTGGTGGCGCTGTGCTGGGTGTTGCTGGGCGGCTTCTGGCTGGTACGGCTCGTCGCCGCCATACGCGCCGCGGAGATGACGCAGCAGCGCATCCTGCTAACGCGGGACTATCACTGCACCGCAACGGTGCGTCGGAACCTGCGCCTTCATCGGGCAACAAATTTTATGCTGGCGCTGGCGCTGGTGATCATTGCCGTTCTGTGGATCATCCTCGACCGTAGCAGAGATATCCCGGTCAGCGATGTGCCTGTACCCACCGTGTCGGATGTATTCCTCGGCGTCTCCCCCGCTCCCAGCCAGCATCCGGGCAGCCCGCACAACGAAAACTCGTGGGCGTCGGAGTCCCCGTCGCTGCTATACCAGCTGCGCTATGTGCGGCAGCACGGCGCGTATATGATCGACCCGGAAATAGGCCAGTATCGCAGCAGCTGGTACTATGATGCTGATGTGTACCAGATCGCGTGGACATGGCTGGCGGAGGGCTACGCCCGAGAGCAGGCGCAGGAAGCCGGCGCGGAGGCGATCACCGTCCCCGGCTGGGAGTGCGCGTGGTACGCCGCAGACGCTGTTCCCTACGGCGGGCAAATGCTGGTGCTGCAAAGCGGCAAGACAGTCTGGCGCATCGGCTACGACGGGGAGCATCGCCTGACGGACGCGCTGGGCGTATTCGCAAGGGCGTGATGCGCGGGGAGCCTTTGAGATCGCGTAGTGACAAGCTTTCCCTGCACGCAAAAAGAACCGCCCGGGGCGGTTCTTTTTTGTTCAGCTCAGCGTGAAGGTCATCTTGACCGGGTTGTGGTCGGACCACGCAAAGCCGGTATCCAGCACGGTGGCCTGCGACACCGTTACATTGGGCGTGGTCAGGAAGCCGTCCACCGTCAGTACATACTGTCCCTCGTGATAGGGGCCGTCCGCGTTGCGGCAGCTGGGGACGGGGTCATTCTCGTCCAGCGGCGCTGCCAGCGAGATATCCACGCCGGCAAACGTCTCGGCGGGGATAGGCTGTGCCCAGGAATAGGACTGATCCGCCTCGCCGAACCACGCGGCGGAGTCGCCCAGAAGATCCTTGTTGAAGTCGCCGCCTGCCACGCACCAGTTGCCCGATTCATACTCGGCCTGCATATCCGCCAGCAGCAGCTTCAGCTGCTCGGTGGCGATGGTACCGTCGCTGGTATATGCGGAGAGATGGAGGTTGTAAAGGACAAGCTCTTTACCCCCTGATACGGGGATACGGCTGACAGAATAGCAGCGATCCAGATCCGGCAGCTTCATAAAGCCGCCCTCGATCGGCAGCTCCACGCGGCTGGCTGCGGCGATATCCGCCGTGGAGAAGGTCATCAGACCGGCGTGCGACGCGCCGTGGGGCTTGAGCAGCGGATACATGAGGTAGGGGGAGTCATAGTTCTGGCAGTACACCCAGCTCATGCCGGACAGCGCCTCGGTGAAGTAGGCGCGCTCGTCCACCTGATAGGTACGGGTGGCGCCGGTGTCCACCTCCTGCAACAGATAAAAGTCGGCGTCCTGCTCCTGCAGGAAGGTACTGATCGCCGTAAGGTTCTTGGTCAGGCGCTCCTTGCTCCATGCACGGGACTCGGTGCCGCCGTCCATGAAGAAGCCGTAATCGGACTCGTAGGCGCCGAAGCCGATGTTATAGGAGATCATGGTATAGACGGTGCCGCTCTGCGCGGCGCCTGCGTTATGCTCCGGCGTCAGCGTCATATCGCCCAGCCGGTGGTAATCGATGAAAACATACGCCACATATCCGCCCACCAGCAACACCACGGCCAGCAGGATACACAGCGCGACCTTCAACCATTTTTTCACACGTATGTGCCTCCTTTGGTTTACAATTTTTCCTCTGCATAGTATAATAAATTTCACTGCATTTGAAAAGAGGGAATCTGCTTGAAAAAAATCGTGATACGCTTCAACGCGCCGGTCATCCTGACCTTCGCCCTGCTGAGCCTGCTGGCGCTGCTGCTGGGAAACTGGACAAACGGCGCCGCCACGCACCAGTATTTCTCCGTATACCGCTCGTCCCTGTCCGATCCGCTGACCTATGTGCGCTTTATCGGCCATGTGCTGGGCCACGCGGATTATGAGCATTACATGGGCAATATGCTGCTGCTTTTGCTGGTGGGGCCGGGGCTGGAGGAGAAGTATGGCAGCGGGACCATGGTCTGGATGATCCTCGTCACCGCACTGGTCACGGGGCTGGTGCATTTCGTGTTCTTCCCCGGCTCGGCGCTGCTGGGCGCCAGCGGCGTGGTGTTCATGATGATCGTGCTGTCCTCCTTCACCGCCATGCGCCGGGGAGAGATCCCCGTCACGCTGATCCTCGTGGTCATCTTCTATCTGGGCGGCGAGATAATGGACGGCCTTTTCAAAAAGGACAACATCTCCCAGATCACCCATATCGTGGGCGGACTGTGCGGCCTGATCTTTGGGTTTACCGTCCGCCGTGGCAGGAGGTGACGGTATGTGGCCGGCGATAGGGGTCACGGCGGTGCTGCTTGCGGTCGACCGTGTGCTGAAGGCGCTGTCCCGCAAGGGAAAGCTGCACTATGAGGGGAAGGCCGTGCGCCTGACCAATCTGGAGAATCCCGGCTTCTTTCTGGGGAAGGGCAGCCGCCACCGGGCATTCCTGCGGTGGGGGCCGCTGGCGGTCTGGATCGCGGCGGCGCTCCTGCTGCTGCCTCAAGTGGCGCAGCGTCTGCGTCCGGCGCGTCTGGGTATCCTGCTGGTGCTGGCCGGTGGACTGAGCAACCAGTATGACCGGCTGCGGCGGGGCAGCGTGACGGACTACATACAGCTTCCCCACGCCGGGAAGAAGCTGCGGCGGCTGGTATGGAACGTGGCGGACGCTATGCTGCTGGGCGGCGTGCTGCTGACGGTCATCGGCCTCGTCCGGGAGTTGATCCGGGGACGGTGATACGCATAGGGCTGTGCCATCGGCACAGCCCTATGTTTTTGTGTTGTCGCCGCGAGTAAAGGCACAACAAAAAGCGCAGGGAGCACCATCGGTGCTCCCTGCGCTTTTTGGGGTATAACGCGGGACAGGTCTCTCAGGTGGAAGGGCCTGTATCAAAACGCACGGCGCTGTGTGAGCAGCCGCACGAAGGACACGATGGCCAGAACGCCAACGCCGGCAGCGGCTCCCATGCTCACGAAGGAGAGCAGCGTACCAAGGGTATTGGGCAGGAAGAATGCCGCTACCGCAGAAGCCAGACACAGAACGACCAGACCGGCGATCATCTTCATCTTTACCATATTTTGTGTTCTCCTTTCTCACAGCGAATGTATGGTGTATGATTGCTTGACTATATAATACCAGCGTTTCCGGTACGTATCCTTACAGGAAGGAGACAAAGCGGTGGTAAGTTGGATACAAAACGGTTACATTCGGGTCATTTCAGTGACAATGAACAGGCGGCGCGCCTGATTTTTTCTTGTGTTTTACGGGAATATTTGCTATAATACAGGGAACTATCCGAAACGTGCGTTTTTGCCGCGTCTGCGCGGCTCGCGCACGCGCATTACCGGGAGGAATATCCGTTGCAATATCTGAAGGATCTGTGGGCCGCGCTGGACCTTGGCTCTCTGGAGGGCATCGTCCTGCGTCTGGCATCCGTATTTTTGTGTTTGACCATCCATGAGTCGTGCCACGGGCTGGCGGCCTACGCGCTGGGCGACCCTACCGCCAAGCGCGCCCATCGGCTGAGCCTGAACCCCCTGCGGCATATCGACTGGATCGGCTTCGTGATGATGATCGTGGCGGGCTTCGGCTGGGCCAAGCCCGTGCCGGTGAATCCCAACTACTTCAAAAAGCCCAAGGAGGGCATGGCGGTCACGGCGCTGGCAGGCCCCGCGTCCAATTTCCTGCTGGCGCTGCTGCTTTTGCTGATCGCGCGGCTGGTTTACGCCCGTGCGCTGGTGACGGGCGCACTGCCCCAGACGCTGTTCTCATTTTTGGTGAACACCGCGTGCCTGTCGGTGGGTCTGGGACTTTTCAATCTGGTGCCGGTGCCGCCGCTGGACGGCTCCAAGGTGGTGGCGGTGCTGCTGCCGGACAGAGCCTACAACTGGCTGATGCGCTACGAGCAGCTGGGTATGGTGCTGCTGGTGGTCATTATCTCCGTTGGCGTGGGCAGCAATGCGCTGAACGCCGCCATCGACTGGGTATTTGGCCTATTCTGCCGCATAGTCGGCTTCTAAGGAGTAAACACTGTTGGACAATCCGATTTTTAAGCTGGAAAAGGTGGTGCAGACCAAGGCCAGCGAGCCGCTGGAGGATTTTGAGGGGCCGCTGGATCTGATCCTGTTCCTGCTGAGTAAGAATAAGATAGAGATACAGGACATCCCCATCGCCCTGATCCTGGAGCAGTATCTGGACTATCTGGAAAAGCGCAAGCAGATGGATCTGGAGGTGGCCAGCGAATTTATCACCATGGCCGCGCACCTGATGTACATCAAGACCCGTATGCTGCTGAGTCTGGAGGATGAGGAGGCCCAGAGCGAGATGGACGCTCTCATCCAGTCTCTGGAGGAGCGGAAGCGGGGCGACGCCTACGCCAAGATCCGCTATATCACGGAGAGGCTTGGCCCCATGGGAGAGTTTGGCCGCAACGTGCTGACCCGTCCGCCGGAACCGATGGAGCGCGGGAAGATCTACGAGTACGAGCAGGAGCCGGCGGATCTGATCCTCGCCATGCAGGAGGTCACCGACCGCCGGGGACAGGTGGAGGAGACACCGCCGCTGAAGGCCTTCGACGAGATCGTAAAGCGGGAGCCGTACCCGGTGGAGACGAAGGCGCGGGAGATCATCCAGCGCCTGAAGCGGGGCGGTATCACCCGTTTCCTGCTGCTGTTCCGGAGCAGCAGGAGCCGCAGCGAGCTGGTAGCCACCTTCATGGCGGTGCTGGAGCTGTGCCGGAACAATCTCATCCGTCTGGCGGGCTCTGCCAGCGACTGCACCGTTACCTGCGAGGGCGATGTACCGGAAGAAATGATGTAAGGGGAAAACCATGGATACACGGGAAATGAAGGAGATCGAGGCCGCGGTGGAGGGCATCCTCTTTGCCTCCGGCGAGCCGGTGGGCATCGACCGCGTCTGCGTGGCGCTGGATCTGGACAAGCCCACGGCGGAGCTGGTGCTCCAGCGGCTTCAGGACTATTACAGCTATGAACGGCGGGGCATCCGCCTTTTGAAAATGGACGACAGCTACCAGCTTTGCTCCGCGCCGGAGTACGGCGACCAGATACGCCGGGCCTTCGAGATCCGAAAGCCTGCCAAGCTGAGCCAGCCGGCGTTGGAGGTGCTGACCATCATCGCCTACTACCAGCCCACCACGAGGGCGTATGTGGATCAGATCCGGGGCGTGGACAGCTCCTACACCGTGGGGCTGCTGCTGGATCGCCACCTTATCGAGGAGTGCGGACGGCTACAGGTGCCGGGCCGCCCCCGGCTGTACCGGACGACGCAGGCATTCCTGCGGGCGTTCCATCTGGACTCGCTGGAGGATCTGCCCCAGCTTCCGGGTATGGAGGCGGACGGACAGATGCGTCTGGACGAGGAGGGCAATCTTCCGACGGAGGAAGCGTAAAAAGAGAGAGGGGGGACCCTGTTGGTCGCACTGTGGATATTGGGCATCCTGCTGCTTTTGATACTTGTGCTGCTCCTTCTGCGGGTGGGCGTGCGCCTTCAATTTGGCGAGGAGCTGCGCGTCACGGCCATAGCGGGTCCCATTCGGCTGCAATTGGTGCCGGAGCCGGAGAAGAAAAAAACGGATAAGCCGAAAAAGGAGAAGGCACCGAAGAAGAAAAAGGAGAAAACGCCGGAGGACGGCGAGAAAAAGAAATCCCTCGGCCTGACTTTCCGCGATATACGCAGCGCCCTGCCCGCGCTGTGGGAGTCCCTGAAGCGGGGACTGCGGAAGACCCGGCAGCGTCTGCGCATCGACCCCATGCACCTGTCCGTGTGCTTCGGCGGCGACGATCCCGCGCAGGTAGCGGAGCTTTACGGCTGGGCCAACACCGCCATGTGGACGGTGATGCCGGAGATGGAGCGGCTGACCCGTATGCCGGATCCCCATATCCATCTGGAGACGGATTTCACCGCCTCGGAAACGCACATCAGCGGCGAGGTGGGGCTGAGCTTCCGCATCGGCGATCTGCTGGCCATCGGATTTGCCTTCGCCGGGCCTGCGCTGCGGTGGTACAGGGCGTTCCGCAAGGAAAAGAGCAAACAGGAGAAGAAGGCGGCGCGGGAGAAAAAGCCGCCGGAAAATACGAAGAATCAGGCGCCCGCCGGTGCGGACGCGACCACATAACGAATCAGAAAAGGAGCGTACAGCATGGAAATGAACGAGAAGAAGAACTCCATCAGCGCAATGATGGAAGCCTCTATGGGCAAGATCCGTGAGATGGTGGACTCCAACACCGTGGTGGGTGAGCCCATTACCACGGCGGACGGCGTGACCCTGATCCCCGTGTCCCGTTTGAGCTTCGGCTTCGGCTGCGGCGGTGGGGACTACGGCAAGCAGCAGGATAAGCTGGGCGCCGGCGCGGCGGCCGGTGTACGGGTGGAGCCTATGGCGTTCCTTGTGGTCAAGGACGGCGTGACCCGTATGCTGCCGGTGGGTACGCCCGCCATCACCACGGTGGACCGCATCGTGGAGATGGTGCCGCAGGTCATGGACCGCGTGGAGGGCTTTATCGACAAGAAGCGGGAAAAGGCGGATTTCTAAAGGAAAATACTTTCATACGCGGCTGAATATAGTGGGATGATCCTAAAAAGACGGGGTGATCCTATGTCAGCCAAGGTGCTGCGGGCGCTGCTGCGCCTGTGTCTGCTCCTGTGTATCGTGCCGACTGTGGCGGAGGCTGTGGAGGTCTCCGCCACGGCTGCTGTCCTGCTGGACGCGGACACGGGGCAGGTACTCTACGAAAAAAACGGCGACCAGCGGATGCTGATCGCCAGCACCACCAAGATCATGACGGCGCTGGTGGTGCTGGAGCAGGCAAGTCTGGATGATACCATTACCGTGACGCAGGCGCACATGGCGGAGGGCTCATCCATGTACCTCAAGCCCGGCGAGACGGTACGGGTGGAGGAGCTGCTGTACGGCCTGCTGCTATGCTCCGGCAACGATGCGGCGCTGGCACTGACGGAGTGCGCCGGGGGAGCGGCGCCCTTTGTGGCGCTGATGAATGAGAAGGCGGCGGCGCTGGGCATGGCGCATACGAGCTTTGCCAATCCCAACGGACTGGATGCCGAGGGACACTATTCCACGGCACGGGATATGGCGGCGCTGGCTGCCGCGGCCATGGACGATCCCACGTTCCGGCGGCTCTGCTCCAGCCGCCGTGTGACCATCGGCCAGCGCACCATGGAGAACCACAACCGCCTGCTGCGGCAGGTGGAGGGGTGTGTCGGCCTGAAAACGGGCTATACAAAGGCGGCGGGCCGGACGCTGGTGTCCTGTGCGGAGCGGAACGGCTGCCGCCTGGTCGTTGTGACGCTGCGGGACGGCGATGACTGGGCCGACCATGCGGCGTTATACGAATACGGGTTCCGGCTGACGGCGCCGCGGATGGCGGCGCAGCAGGTGCTGGAACGGCTATGCCGCACAGCGGCGGCGATGTGGAACGGAGCGATACAGCAGGAGGGCAGAGACGCATGAAGGAGCGGCTGCAAAAATTGATAGCGTCGGCCGGTCTGTGCGCCCGCCGGACGGCGGAGGATTGGATCGCTGCGGGGCGTGTCTGCGTCAACGGCGCGGTGGCGTCGCTGGGCGACCGCGCCGACCTGGAGACGGATACCGTCACGGTGGACGGCGCGCCGCTGCCGGGAAAGCCGGGGGCGGTCTATCTGATGCTCAACAAGCCCCGGGGCTATGTGACCACCCTGTCCGATGAATACGGACGGCGGACGGCGGCGGAGCTGGTGGCGGACTGCGGAGTACGGGTATACCCGGTAGGACGGCTGGACCGGGACTCCGAGGGGCTGCTGCTCTTTACCAACGACGGTGAGCTGGCACAGCGGCTGCTGCACCCCCGCCATCAGGTGGACAAGGTCTATCTGGTAACGGTGCGGGGCGATATCCGGGGCGCGGCGGAGCGCCTCATGGCCATCACAGAGCTGGACGGCGAGCCCATCGCACCGGCGCAGGCGGCGGAGGTCGCCCGTCACGAGGGACAAGCCGTGCTGCGGGTGACCATCCATCAGGGGAAGAACCGGCAGGTGCGCCGGATGTGCGCCCAGATCGGGCTGCACGTGGTCAGATTGCAGCGTGTACAGGAGGATTCCCTGTTGCTGGGTGATCTGCCTGCTGGCAAGTGGAGATACTTGACAGGCCAAGAATTACAAGGACTTAGGGGAGGCGAGATGCATGAGCGCGAATAAGAGCGTTTTACAGACCATCCGCAACGGGATGGACACGTTCTCCAAGGGGCAGAAGCGTATCGCCCAATACATTCTGGAAAATTATGACAAGGCGGCGTTCATGACCGCCAGTAAGCTGGGACAGACGGCACAGGTCAGCGAGTCCACGGTGGTGCGCTTTGCGGCGGAGCTGGGCTATGCCGGGTATCCGGATATGCAGAAGGCTCTGCAGGAGCTGATCCGCGGCAAGCTCACATCCATCCAGCGCATTCAGGTGTCCCGCGACCAGATCAGCGGCGGGGATATTTTGGGCAGCGTGATGCAGCGGGATATGAACAGCATCCACGACATCATCGAGGAGCTGGACAGAGATGTTTTTGAGCAGGTGGTGGACAAGCTGCTCCACGCCAAGCACATCTATATTCTGGGCGTCCGTTCCTCCTCCTTTCTGGCGGGCTACCTCAACTTTTATATGCACCTGATTTTTGAAAACGTGACGTTGGTGCAGAGCAGCGCCGCCGGTGAGATCTACGAGCAGCTGGTACACATCGGGCCGGGGGACGTGCTGCTGAGCATCTGCTTCCCGCGTTACTCCAAAATGGCGATCCACGCGGTGCAGTTTGCCTGCTCCCGGCAGGCGGATGTTATCGCCATCACGGACAGTCCCATGTCGCCCATGTATCAGATGGCGTCGCTGTCGCTGCTGGCGCCCAGCGACATGATCTCCTTTGTGGACTCCATGGCGGCGCCGCTGAGTCTGCTGAACGCGCTGATCCTGGCCGTGGGCCGCCAGCGCAGAGATGAGTTGTCCGCCACGCTGGCGGATATGGAACAGGTGTGGTCGAAGTACAGCATCTTCGGGAAAGAGGACGATGAGTGAGATCATAGTGGTCGGCGGAGGCGCCGCCGGTATGATGGCGGCCATCACCGCCGCCCGGCAGGGTGCAGGTGTGACGCTGCTGGAGCCCAACGAGCGGTTGGGCAAAAAACTGAATATCACCGGCAAGGGCCGGTGCAACGTGACCAACGGCTGCGATCAGGAGACGCTGATGGCCAATATCCCCGGCAACAGCCGGTTTCTGTACAGCGCCCTGACCCGCTTTACGCCGCAGGATACCATGGCGTTTTTCCAGGCGCTGGGCGTGCCGCTGAAGGTGGAGCGGGGAAACCGCGTGTTCCCGGTGTCTGACCGCTCCTTCGACATCTCCGGCGCGCTGGAGCGTGAGCTGCGGCGGCTGCACGTCCGCCTCCTCCGGGAGCGGGCGGCGGCGATCACCGTGGAGAACGGCGTGGTCACCGGCGTGGATACCGACAGGCAGCACCGCCCGGCGGACGCCGTGATACTGGCTACCGGCGGCGTGTCCTATCCCGGCACCGGCTCCACCGGCGACGGCTATACCATGGCGGCGGCGCTGGGGCACACCATCGTGCCGCCCCGGGGCTCGCTGGTACCGCTGGAGAGTGATGATGCCGACTGCGCCGCCATGCAGGGACTGAGCCTGCGGAATGTGGAGGCCACGGTATACAACGGGAAGCATAAGCCGGTGTTCCGGGAGTTCGGCGAGATGCTGTTTACTCATTTCGGTGTGTCAGGGCCGCTGATGCTGTCCGCCAGCGCCCATCTGCGCCGCTGGGATAAGGAGACGTATACCCTGTCCATCGACCTGAAGCCGGCGCTGGACGAGCAGAAGCTGGACGCCCGCATCCTGCGGGATGTCGGGGAAAATCCCAACCGGGACATGGCCAATATCCTGTCGGGACTGGTACACCGGAGCATGGTGCCGGTGCTGCTGCGCCGTCTGGCGCTGCCGGAGGGGGAGAAGGCCAACAGCCTGACAAAAGAGCAGCGCCGCCGCCTGGTGCAGGAGCTGAAGCATTTTACCGTGTCTCTCACCGGGCCGCGCCCGGTGGCGGAGGCTATTGTCACCGCCGGCGGCGTAAAGGTGGGGGAGGTCGTACCCAACACCATGGCATCCAAGCTGGTGGAGGGTTTGTACTTCGCCGGCGAGGTACTGGATGTGGACGCCTACACCGGCGGCTTCAACCTCCAGATCGCGTGGGCGACCGGATATCTGGCGGGACTTTCCGCCGCAGAGAAATGAGGATGGAATGATGAGCAAAAAGCAATACGCCGTGGCCATTGACGGGCCCTCCGGCGCAGGTAAGAGCACACTGGCGAGGGCGGCGGCGGAGCGGCTGGGCATCCTGTATGTGGATACCGGCGCCATCTACCGCACCATCGGCCTGTATGTGCAGCGCCGCGGCATCGACCCCAAGGACACGGCGGCGGTGCTGGCCGCGCTGCCGGATATCCGCATCGGCATGGATCACGATGCAGATGGGATGCAGCGGATGCTCCTGAACGGGGAGGACGTGACAGCGGACATCCGCCTGCCGGAGATCTCCATGTACGCCTCCGCCGTATCCGCCATTCAGGGCGTGCGGGATTTCCTGATGGAGATGCAGCGCTCTCTGGCGCGGGAGCGCAGTGTTATTATGGACGGCCGCGACATCGGTACGGTGGTGCTGCCCGATGCGGACGTGAAGATCTTCCTCTACGCCGACGTGGAGGTGCGGGCCAAGCGCCGCGAGCTGGAGCTGCGGCAGCGCGGCACACCCAAGCCCTACGAGGAGGTGCTGCGGGAGATGGAGGAGCGGGACTACAACGACACACACCGCGCCGCGGCGCCCCTGCGGGCGGCGGACGACGCCATTATGGTGGACACCAGCTCCATGGATTTTGACGCCAGCCTTGCACTGCTGCTGGACGTAATACGGGGGAGTGTAACAAATTGAGGAACAAGTTCTATGCCAGAGCGTGGCGCATCCTGCGCCCCATCGTGCTGTTTTTCCTGCCGGTGGAGCTGCGGGGTACGGAGAATTTAGAGGATGAGGCGGCGATCCTGTGCGCCAACCACTCCAGCGCGTGGGACCCCATTCTGCTGGTGCTGGCCATGCCCCAGAGCTTCAACCTGCGGATCATGGCGAAGAAGCAGCTGTTCTCCATCCCGCTGGTGCGCTGGTTCCTGCGGAACATGGGGGTATTCCCGGTGGACCGGGGCAACAGCGATATCGGCGCGGTGAAAACCGCCATCTCCAGCCTGCGGGACGACTGGAACCTGCTGATCTTCCCGGAGGGGACGCGGGTGAAAAAGCCGGGGCAGGTGACGCCTAAGAGCGGCGCCGGGATGATGGCCATCCGCGCCGGGGTGAAGATGGTGCCGGTGTTTATCGGCACGGCCAAGCGCCTGTTCCGCAAGACGGTCATCATTTTCGGCAAGCCCTTTACGCCCACCTATACGGGCCGCAAGGGAACGGCGGAGGAGTATCAGGCCAACACGGACGAGGTCATGCGCCGCGCCTATGAGTTGGGTGGTGTGTCATGTCTGTGATCTTGGCAAAATCCGCCGGGTTCTGCTACGGCGTGGAGCGTGCGGTGAAGCTGGCGGAGCAGACCGCCCGCGAAAAGGGAAGCTGCGTCATGCTGGGCAGCATCATCCATAACGCCCATGTGGTGCAGGATCTGGAGGCGCTGGGCGCCCGGCAGGTGGACGACGTATCGCAGGTGCGGCCGGGGGAGACGGTCATCATCCGCTCCCACGGCGAGACGCGGCAGGTCTATCAGCAGCTGGAGGCGCTGGGCGCGGAGGTGGTGGATGCCACCTGCCCCAATGTGCGGCGTATCCAGCGGCTGGTGGCAGGCGCCGGGGAGGAGGGGCGTACCCCTCTCATCATCGGGGAGCAGCACCATCCGGAGGTGCTGGGCGCGGCCAGCTGGTCGGAGGATTCCGTCATTGTGGACGGCCCGGCGGCGCTGGAAGCGTGGCTGGCGGTGGACCCTGCACGGCGCACGATGCCCTTGATGGCAGTAGCGCAGACCACCTATATCCGCGCTCTCTGGGAAGACTGCGTAAAAATTTTAAAAAAACAGTGTACAAATGTGAAAATCTCTGATACAATATGTGATGCTACGCATAAGCGTCAGTCGGAAGCGGCGGAAATTGCCGCCATGTCGGACGTGATGGTCGTGGTCGGAGATCGTAAGAGTGCCAACACCAAACATTTAACGGAGATTTGCAGCGCGAGATGCCCCGTCGTCTATCAGGTCGAACGGGTGAATGAGCTCAAGGGTGACTTTCTTAACGGATGTTCTGTGGCGGGGCTTACAGCCGGCGCGTCCACGCCTGCGGGCATCATTAAGGAGGTATATGCAAGAATGAGCGACGAGATCAAGAACATGGAAGCTACCGAAGAGAGCTTCGAGGAAATGCTGGAAAAATCTTTTAAGACTTTGAATACAGGAGAGAAGGTAACCGGTATCGTGACTGCCGTTGGCCCCACCGAGGTACAGGTCGATCTGGGCTGCAAGCAGGCAGGTTATATTTCCATCAACGAGCTGTCCGCCGATCCCAACGTGAAGCCTGAGGATGTGGTGAAGGTCGGCGATGAGATCGAGACCTACATCATCCGCGTCAACGACGTGGAGGGCTATGCCATGCTGTCCAAGAAGCGTCTGGACGCTGTCAAGGTCTGGGAGGACATCGAGAAGGCCCGCGAGGAGAAGACCACTCTGGAGGGCAAGGTCACCGAGGAGAACAAGGGCGGCATCGTCGTCAACGTCAAGGGCGTGCGCGTGTTCGTGCCCGCTTCCCAGTCCGGTCAGCCCCGCGGCGCTGAGCTGAGCACCATGATCGGCCAGACCGTCTCCCTGCGCATCACCGAGGTCAATCGTGCCCGCCGCCGCGTGGTCGGCTCCATCAAGGCCGTGACCTACGAGGCCCGTCAGGCTGCACAGGCTGAGGTCTGGGAGAACATTGAGGTCGGCAAGCACTACACCGGTACGGTCAAGTCTATGACCTCCTACGGTGTGTTCGTGGATATCGGCGGCGTGGACGGTATGGTACATATCTCCGAGCTGTCTTGGTCCCGCATCAAGAACCCCGCTGAGGTGGTTTCCGTGGGCGACACGCTGGATGTGTATGTCATCTCCTTCGATCCCGAGAAGCGCAAGATCTCTCTGGGCGTGAAGGATCGCTCCTGCAATCCCTGGGATAAGTTCATGGAGACCTATCATGTGGGCGACGTGGCCAGCGTCCGTATCGTCAAGCTGATGACCTTCGGCGCTTTCGCTGAGGTCGTACCCGGCGTGGACGGTCTGATCCACATCTCCCAGATCGCGGATCGCCGCATCGAGAAGCCCGGCGACGTGCTGGCTGAGGGCGACATCGTGGACGCCAAGATCACGGCCATCGACGAGGAGAAGCAGAAGATCTCCCTGTCCATCCGTGCGCTGCTGGCTCCCTCCGCCGAGGACGAGGGCGACGACGAGTAAAATTTCATTCGATAAAAACAACGGTGCTGCACAGCACCGTTGTTTTTTTGAACAACGCAGATGTGTTCGGTAAGATTTGCACAATCACAGGAGGTGATAATTGGAAGATTCTCCAATTTCACTTTTTACGCCTTTGTGGTAAAATTAACAATCGGAGATTATAGGGAAAGTGAGGAACTACATTATGCCGTTTGCAGATTATCAGGAAATGTACCGTCAGAAGCTGACCACTGCGGATGAGGCGGTCAAGGTCATCAAGTCCGGCGACTGGGTGGACTACGGATTTTGTGCCATCCACCCCCGCGTGCTGGATGAGGCGCTGGCTCGCCGCGCACCGGAGCTGGAGGATGTGAAGGTCCGGGGCGGCATCAGTCTGTGGAAGCCGGCGATCTTCGACATTGAGGATCCGGTGCATCATATTATCTATAACTCCCACCACATGAGCGGCGTGGAGCGTCACCATATCGCCAGCGGCGCGTGCTTCCACGAGCCGATGCGCTATTCCGAGCTGCCCCGCTACTACTACGACCATATCACGCCGCCGGATGTGGCTATGTTCCAAGTCACACCCATGGATAAGCACGGCTACTTCAATTTCGGCCTGTCCGCGTCCCACCTGAAGGCAGTGTGTCAGATGTCCAAGGTGGTCATCGTAGAGGTCAACGAGAATATGCCCCGTTGTCTGGGCGGCTTCGACAACTGTATCCACATCAGCGAGGTGGATATGGTGGTGGAGGGCCGCAACGACCCCATGGGCATCCTGCCCTCCGGTGCAGCCACGGAGGTGGATAAGGCGGTGGCGCAGCTCATCGTGGAGCAGATCCCCGACGGCGCCTGTCTCCAGCTTGGCATCGGCGGTATGCCCAACACTGTGGGCGCCATGCTCTGCGAGTCTGATCTGAAGGATCTGGGCGTGCATACGGAGATGTATGTGGACGCCTATGTGGATCTGGCCATGGCGGGGAAGGTCACCTGCGCCCGGAAGAACATTGACCGGGGCCGTCAGGTCTTCGCCTTCGCCGCCGGTACCCAGAAACTCTACGACTATCTGGATGACAACCCCGCCTGTATGGCCGCGCCTATCAGCTACACCAACGACATCCGCACCGTCGCGTCCATCGACAACTTTGTTTCTATCAACAACGCCGTGGACGTGGATCTGTATGGGCAGGTCAACGGCGAGACGGCGGGCATCAAGCAGATCAGCGGCGCCGGCGGTCAGCAGGACTTTGTGCTGGGCGCGTATCTGTCCAAGGGCGGCAAGAGCTTCATCTGCCTGTCCTCCACCTTCAAGGATAAGGACGGCTCCATGAAATCCCGTATCCGTCCCACGCTCCAGCCCGGCTCCGTGGTAACGGATACCCGCGTGAACACCATGTATGTGGTGACGGAGTACGGCTGCGTCTGTCTCAAGGGCCTGAGCGTCTGGGAGCGGGCGGAGAAGCTGATCTCCATCGCCCATCCCGACTTCCGGGAGGAGCTGATCCGTGCGGCGGAGCAGCAGAAGATCTGGTATCCCCACAACAGAAGATGAACGGAGGAGGGTCGCACAGCGACCCTCCTTTTGTGCCATATTTGGGTGGCAAGGGAATTCACTTTACGGGCAGACGGTGGGAATTGTCCTTGTAAAAGCCGCAAAAATGCGGTATACTGATGAGAATAAAACGAAAAGGACAGGAGCGAGCGCCTATGGGAAAGCTGTTTGCGAGGATGCGGAAAAGCGTCAAGGAAAAGGTGCATCCCCACTGCGCGGCCATCGTGCCGGCGGCGGGGAAGTCCGCCCGTATGGGCGGTGAGGACAAGATGTTTTCCCAGCTGTGCGGCGTGCCGGTGCTGGCGCGGACACTGACCGCGCTGGATCAGGCCGTGCTGGTGGATGAGATCGTGGTGGCTGTCCAGCCGGAGAAGCTGGAGGAGGTGGCGGCGCTGGTCAGCCGTGCCGGTATCCGCAAGCCCATCCGGGTGGTGGAGGGCGGCGCCAACCGCGCCGAGTCGGTGCTGCTGGCGGCGCTGGAGGCAAGGGAGGACACGGAGTATCTGGCGATCCACGACGGGGCGCGGCCACTGATTTTACCGGAGCAGGTGGACGAGATGATCCGTCTGGGGCAGCGCACCTACGCAGTGGCGCCTGCATTGCCGGTGACGGACACGGTGAAGGTGGCGGATCTGTCGGGGCTGGTGTTGTCCACGCCGGATCGCAGTACGCTGTTCGCCGTGCAGACGCCGCAGGTATTTCAGGCCAGCATCCTGAAGGCGGCGCTGCAATCTGCCATCGACGCAGAGGCCCCCATCACCGACGATTGCTCCGCTGTGGAGCGCCTTGGCAAGGAGGTCTACTTGACACCGGGATGGCGGGAGAATATCAAGATCACCACGCCGGAGGATCTGGCCATCGCGGAGGCGTTCCTGCGCCGGAGAGAGGTGAATCAATGATCGGTATACGGATCGGACACGGGTACGACGTACACCGTCTGACAGAGGGGCGGCCTCTGATATTGGGCGGCGTCCATATCCCCTATGAGCGGGGATTGCTGGGACATTCCGACGCGGATGTGCTGGCCCACGCGGTGATGGACGCCCTGCTGGGTGCGGCGGCGCTGGGCGACATCGGCGGGATGTTTCCCGACAGCGACGAGCGCTGGCGGGGCGCGGACAGTCTGCGCCTTCTGGAGCAGGTAACCGCGCATCTGGCGGACAACGGCTGGGAGATCGGCAATGTGGACGCCACCGTGCTGGCACAGGCGCCCAAGCTGGCGCCCCACATCCCGGAGATGCGGCAAAAGCTGGCGGCTGCCATGGGGGTGGACGCCTCGCAGGTGTCCGTAAAGGCCACCACTGAGGAGCATCTGGGCTTCACCGGCGCGGGGGAGGGCATGGCCTGCCACGCCGTGGCGCTGTTAAGCAGAAAATAAGCGAGTATATGATACAGGGCGGGGCTATCCGAACGGGATGGCCCCGCCTTCACGCTGCTGTGGAAGGGTGCATAAAATGGCGTGTGAGGAGGTGCGATATGGAGGAATATCTGCTGACCGCCCGTTCCGTCACGCACGCCCAGCGCATGATGCAGGTATTGGCACAGAACGGATATCACGCTGCCATGGGCCGTTCGCCGGTAGGACTGAGCGGCAGCGGCTGCGGCTATGTGCTGCGTATGCAGGGTCGCCGGGCAGCGGAGGAGGCAGCGGAATTGCTGCGCGGTCTTGGATTTGCACCCCTGCGCGTGTTTCGGCGGCAGGGGCATGGATATAGTGAGGTGGAGGTATGATCTATCTGGACGCCGGTGCGACAACGCTGCAAAAGCCGGAGCGTGTGCGCCGTGCTATGTACGATGCGGTGGCGGCCATGAGCTCGCCGGGGCGGGGCAGCTATCCCGCCACGCGGTTAGCAGAGGAGACGGATTTTCAGTGCCGCAGTCTGGCGGCGGAGCTGTTCGGCGTGGACGATCCGGCAAGGGTGGTATTCACCGCCAACGCCACCCACGGGCTGAACATCGCCATCAAAACGCTGGTAAAGCCGGGGAGCCGGGTCGTCATCTCCGGGTATGAGCACAACGCGGTGACAAGGCCGCTCCACGGTATCCCCAATGTGGAGCTGACGGTGGTAGATACGCCGCTCTTTCGGCCGGAGGCGATGCTGGCGGAGTTTGAGCAGGCGCTGGATGCCGGTGCGGACGCGGTGGTCTGCACCCACGTCTCCAACGTGTTCGGCTACCGTCTGCCGGTGGAGGGCATCGCCGCAGCCTGCCGAAAACGAGGCGTCCCCTTTGTGCTGGACGCCTCCCAGTCGGCGGGGATGCTGCCCATCTCCCTGCGTGATTTGGGGGCGGCATTTATCGCCATGCCGGGACACAAGGGGCTGTACGGCCCCCAGGGGACGGGTCTGCTGCTCTGCGGCGACGGCGAGGCCGCGCCGCTGCTGGAGGGCGGCACCGGCACCCAGTCCCTTTTGCAGCATATGCCGGAGGCGCTGCCCGACCGGCTGGAGGCGGGGACCCACAATATGCCCGGTATCGCCGGCCTGTTGGAGGGGCTGCGCTTCGTCCGGGGGACGGGGATTCGGCGCATCGCCGATCACGAGAGGCATCTTGCCATGCACGCGGCGGAGCTGCTGGAGGAGATCGACGGCGTGGAGCTGTTCCGGAACAGGGACTTTGCTCATCAAACGGGCGTTCTCAGCTTCCGCGTCGACGGCTGGGACTGCGAGGAGCTGGGGGAGCGTCTGGCGGCGCAGGGAGCCGCCGTGCGGGCGGGTCTGCACTGTGCGCCCCTTGCACACCGCACGGCGGGGACGCTGGAAACCGGCACCATCCGACTGAGTATGTCCGCTTTCAACACGCCCTGCGAGGCGGCGCGCTTTGCCGCCATACTGCGGCGGGCGGTTCGTTAAATTGCAAGGTTTCACCAATATTTTTTTGTTGCATTTTCCCAATATTTTTTATATAATGATAGCATCTATTTTTATGCGAAGTTTTTGTCTGATACAGGAAGGTTGACGGTATGGAGACAGTGCTGGCATTTTTAGAAAAGATTGGGAATTACTTATTACTGGTGCGGTTTACGGACATTCTGGATGTGATCATCATCGCGTTCCTCGTCTATAAGCTGCTGGATCTGGTGAGGAGCACCCGGGCGGAGAACATCCTCAAGGGCGTGGTGATCTTCCTGCTGGCACTGTGGCTGTCGGAGATCTTCCACCTGTACGGCATCGCCTATATTCTGGGCAACATGGTGCAGGTGGGTATTCTGGCCCTCATCATCCTGTTCCAGCCGGAGATCCGACAGATCCTGGAGAAGCTGGGCAGCCGGAATATCCGGCTGCTGCGGGCGTTTACACCGGCGCAGCAGCAGACGGAGCTGGAAAAGGCCATCGACCAGACGGTCATCGCCTGCAGCGAGATGGCCAAAACCAAGACGGGCGTGCTCATCGTGTTCGAGCGGCACATCCTGTTGGACGATATGGTGCGCAGCGGCACAACGCTGGATGCCGCCGTGTCCTCCGAGCTGCTGAAGAACATCTTCTTCGTGAAGGCACCCATGCATGACGGCGCTGTCATCATCCGGCACGGACGGATTCTGGGCGCGGGCTGTATGCTGCCGCTGTCCAAGAACGTGAACCTCAGCCGCGATCTGGGAATGCGGCACCGGGCCGGCATCGGCATGAGCGAGAACTCCGACGCTGTGGTGGTCATTGTGTCGGAGGAGACAGGCTCCATCTCTGTGGCGGTGGGCGGTATGCTCAAGCGCCACCTGGTGCCCGAGACACTGTCCAAGCTGCTGCGCAACGAGCTGATGCCGCAGCCGGAGGAACCGGAGGACAAGCCGCGCCGCAGTCTGGCGGAGGTGCTGGGTCTGCGCAGGAAGGAGGGCGACAATGGAACAGAACAATGAGAAGACCGGCTTCAGCCAGAAGAAAGCGCTGCAGGTCATCATCTCCATTCTGGTTGCCATCGCCGTGTGGGTCTATGTGGACGTGGAGAAAGCACCCGACCGCACAAAGACCATCCGCGATATCCCAGTGGAGTTTTCCGGTGAGTCTACTACACTGGCGGACAAGAATCTGATGCTCCTGTCCGGCTACGATACCACCGTGGATCTGACCATCAAGGGTCCCAAGCGGGAGCTTGTCAAGATCGGCAAGGACACTGTGCGGCTGGTGGCCAGCACGTCCGGCATCGATTCCGTGGGCGTCCACACCCTGCGGTGGGATGTGATCTATCCCGACGGCGTACAGGCCTCCGCCCTGTCGGTGGACTGGGCCAGCAAGTACAAGGTGACGGTCACGGTGGGTGAGCTGTACACCAAGGAGGTACCGGTGGACTGCACAGTGACCGGCGAGGTGGCCGAGGGCTACTTTACCGGTGATCTGGTGCTTGACCCCGTCAAGCTGGTGCTGCGCGGTCAGCGGGACGACCTGCTGAACGTGGCCTATGCCAAGCTGACGGTGGATATCACCGACGCGACAAGGTCGGTCATCAAGACCGAGGGCGTGCAGCTCTACGACAATGACGACAACCCTGTGGATAACAGCAACATCCGCACCAGCGCCAGTCTGATCCAGGCCAAGGTGCCTGTGCTGACCACCAAGGAGGTCAGTCTGGTGGTGAAGCTGTCCGGCGTGCCGGGCGCAGCCGCGCAGAGCATCAAGACCACCGTTACGCCCACCAGTGTGCGGCTCATCGGTGAGGCGGATGTGCTGGAGAATATTAACGAGATCGTGCTGGCCACCCTGTATATCGAGGATCTTGAGCTCTGGCAGCAGAACAGCTATGTGGTCACGGCGCCGGACGGCACCCGGCTGGCCAACAGCAACGAGGTAGCCACCGTGGAGATCTCCATGGAGGGCATCGAGGAAAAGACCGTCACGGTGAACAGCTTCAGCTACACCAATGTGCCGGACGGCCTGTACGCGGAGATCACCGAACAACTGGATGTGCGGCTGTGGGGTCTCAGCGCGGAGCTGGAGGAGCTGGACGCCGCTGCGCTGACGGCCACGGCGGATCTCAGCGGAGTGACGGAAACGGGCAACTACCGTGTGCCGGTAACGGTGACGGTCAGCGGCTATAAGGATGTGACGGTGAAGGGCAGCTACGAGGTGACGGTGTATATCACCGACGTGGCGCCGGAGCCGCCTGCGGATACAGACAGCCAGCCGGTGAAGAAACCGTAAGGCTGGCGCGGAGGTAAAAAATGACACAGATCGCAACAGTGGAAAAGCTGCTGCCCGGTGGGTATGCGGAGATCTCCGTACCCCGCAAGTCCGCCTGCGGACACGACTGCGAGGAATGCGCCGGATGCGGCATGACGGGCGCGGCCATCCGCGCCCGGGCGAAGAATAATGCCGACGCCCAGCCGGGCGACAAGGTCGTGGTGGAGAGCAGCACCAAAAAGCTGCTGGGCGTGGTGGCGCTGGTGTATTTGCTGCCGGTGGTGGGCTTCCTGCTGGGATATTTCCTGACAGAGGGGCTGATGACGGAAAACTGGCGCTATGTCACGGCGCTGGCGGCGGCGGCCCTGTTCTTCCTGCCCAGCGTGTTCTATGACCGCCACGCACGGAAAAACGAGAGCCTGACCTACACCATCCTGCGGCTGTTCTGACGGATGTTCGGATATGTACGGCCCTCGAATGACCGGCTGACGGAGGAGGAACGGCAGACGTTCCAAGCCGCCTACTGCGGCCTGTGCCATACGCTGGGTAAGCGGTACGGCGCGGCGGGACGGATGATCCTCAACTATGACCTGACGTTTCTGGCTATGCTCCTGTCGGAGGGCGGCGGCACCTGCGAAAAGCGGTGCGCCGTCCACCCCGTCCGGAAGCGGCGGTGTGCCTGCAGCGACGCCGCCATGGATGTGGCAGCCGATATGAGCGTGATCCTGACATGGTGGCAGGTACAAGACGGCATCGCCGACCACGGCTTTTTCAAGGGCTTGAAGTACAGGGCAGCCGCGCTGCTGCTGGGTCGGGCCTATCGCAAGGCGCAGAGACGACAGCCGGATTTTGACAAGGAGACACAGCGGCACCTGACGGCGCTGGCGGCGCTGGAAAAGGAAAAATGCCCGTCTCTGGATCGTCCGGCGGATACGTTTGCGGCGCTGCTGGCCGGCGCCGCCCAGCACATCGCAGACCCGGTGAAGCGCCGTGTAACGGAGCAGCTCCTGTACCATCTGGGCCGCTGGGTCTATCTGGTGGACGCGGCGGACGACCTGGCGGACGACCTGCACACCGGCGGCTACAACCCACTGACGCTGCGTTTTCCCCTGGAGAACGGCGCACTGACGGCGGAGGGACGGCAGCAGTTTGCCGCCACGCTGGACGGCTCGGTACGGGCTATGGCGGCGGCGTTTGAGCTGGCGGACTTCGGCGTGTATACGCCGGTGATCCGCGCTACCGTCTATGAGGGACTATATCTGGTGGGCGCTGCCGTGCTGAACGGCACGTTCCACCGACGGAGACGAGAGAGACAAGCTATACGAAAGGCGGACACCAACGATGCGTGATCCCTATCAGGTGCTGGGTGTACCCAGCACCGCGACGGACGATGAAGTGAAGAAAGCCTATCGAGATCTGGCGCGGAAATACCACCCGGACAATTACCACGATAACCCACTGGCGGATCTGGCGCAGGAGCGCATGAAGGAGATCAACGAGGCCTACGAGAGCATCCAGAGCCAGCGCAAGGCCGCCCGGAACGGCGGCGGATACAGCGGTACGGCGGGCGCAGCGGGCTACGGCGGGTATAGACCGGGCTACGGCACGGGCTATTCCTCGCCCTACGGCACCGGCGCCACGCGGCTCCAGCGTGTGCGCATGGCCATCTCGCAGGGAAATCTGAACCTTGCGGAGGAGCTGCTGAACGCCCAGACCGACCACGATGCGGAGTGGAACTTCCTCAAGGGCGTGATCTGCACCCGCCGGGGCTGGCTGGACGAGGCACGGCAGTATTTTCAGACGGCGGTGCAGATGGATCCCGACGAGCCGGAGTACCAGCAGGCGCTGGATATGGCGGAGGGTCGTCAGAGCACCTACCGTCCCGCCGGCTACGGCAGCGTCACCACCGGTGGCTGCGACAACACCGACTGCCTGCGGCTGTGCGGCATCAGCCTGTGCTGCAACGCACTGGGCGTACCCGTTTGCTTTTGCTGACACAGGAGAGGCGCGGCCTCTCTTTTCCCAATAAAACGAAGGAGATGATCGAGTGGTCAGAAGTATGACCGGCTACGGCCGCGCCCGCGAGATGCGCGGCGGCCGCGATATCACGGTGGAGGTACGCTCCGTCAACAACCGCTATCTGGACTGCACCGTGAAGATGCCCCGTGCGTATATTTTTGCCGAGGATGCCATCAAGACCCGCGTGCAGAAGGCGGTGTCCCGAGGCAAGGTGGATGTGTTCGTCACCATCGATGCCACCGGCGCCGATGAGACGGTGGTTTCCGTCAACGAGGCGCTGGCTCGCGGCTACTACGAGGCGCTGACGCGTCTGAAGGAGTCCTTCGGTCTGGAGGGAAGCATCACGCCGGATATGCTGGCAAAATTCCCCGATGTGCTGACCGTCACCAAGGCGGAGGAGGATGTGGACGCCATCGCCGCCGATATCTGCGCCGTGCTGGACAGCGCGCTGGCATCCTACAACGAGATGCGCGCCGTAGAGGGCGCAAAGCTGGCCGAGGACGTGGGCAGCCGCGCCGATACCATCGAGGAGACGGTGGGCCGCGTGGAGCAGCGCTCCCCGGAGACGGTGGCAGCTTACCGCCAGCGGCTTGAGACCAAAATGATGGAGGTGCTGCAATCCGCCACCATCGACGAGTCCCGCATCCTCACCGAGGCGGCGATCTTTGCCGACAAGGTGGCGGTGGACGAGGAGACGGTGCGGCTGCACAGCCACATGGCCCAGCTGCGTACCATGCTGGCGGGGGATATCCCGGTCGGCCGGAAGCTGGACTTTCTGGTGCAGGAGATCAACCGCGAGTGCAACACCATCGGCTCCAAGTGCAACGACCTGACCATCGCGCAGGACGTGGTGAACATGAAGGCCGAGGTGGAGAAGATCCGCGAGCAGATCCAGAACATCGAGTGAGGGCTGAGCCATGCAGCTTGTCAATATCGGCTTCGGCAGCCTGATCTCTGCCGAACGGCTCATCGCCGTGGTCAGCCCCGACTCCGCGCCGGTCAAGCGTCTGGTGCAGGAGGCACGGGATCGCGGTATGCTCATCGACGCCACATTTGGGCGTAAAACGGCGTCCGTATTTATCATGGACAGCGACCATGTGGTGCTGTCGGCGCTCAGCACGGAAAAAATGGCGCCCCGTCTTGGTCTGACGGTGAAAGATCTGGCAGAGGAGGAATAAGTATTGAACAAAAGAGGAAAGACCTTCATCATTTCCGGGCCCTCCGGCGTGGGTAAGAGCACGGTGCTCCACGCCCTGTTTGCGGGACGGGACGATCTGTATTTTTCCGTGTCCGCCACCACCCGCGCACCTCGTGAGGGGGAGCGGGACGGCGTGGACTACCACTTCATCCACGCGGATCGCTTCCGCGAGATGATCGAGGGCGATGCGTTTCTGGAGTATGCCGAGTATGTGGGCAACTTCTACGGCACACCGAAAAAATATGTGGACGAGGCCATGGAGCAGGGCAAGGACGTGATCCTCGACATCGAGATCCAGGGCGCGGCGCAGGTCTGCGCCAAACGACCGGAGACGGTACGGATCTTCATCGCACCCCCCAGCTGGAAGGAGCTGGAGCGCCGCCTCACCGCCCGCGGCACAGACACACCGGAGAAGGTGCAGAAGCGTCTGCTCCGGGCGCAGGTGGAGCTGAAGAACGCCAGCGACTACAACTATTTTGTCATCAACGATACGGTGGAGCAGGCAGTGGAGGAGCTGCGCGCGATCCTGTGCGCCGAGCACTGCAAGCCCGCCGAGCGTATGGAATACATTCTCAACGGAAAGGAAATGTGATTATTATGATGCTGTATCCTGCAATGAACAAACTGACGGAGTATATCCCCAACCGCTATATGATGGTGAATGTGGTGGCGCGCCGCGCCCGCCAGATCGCTGCCGAGGCCGAGGCTAAGGGCGAGCATCTGGAGGAAAAGCCCGTGACCGAGGCCATCAATGAGGTGGCGGAGGGCAAGTTCGTAGCCAACCCCGTCATCGAGGAAGAGAACATCTGACATGGCTGTGATCGCCAAGGTGGCCGTGCAGGCGGCGCCCTACGCCATCGACAAGGTGTACGACTACCTGCTGCCCCGCGATGTGGGCGGGCAGGTGGGCTGTCGTGTGCTGGTACCCTTTGGCAGGGGAAACCGTCTCAGCGAGGCGGTGATCCTGGCAACGGGGGAGGGCGTACCGGACAAGCCCCTGAAAACGGTGCGCACCCTGTTGGACGTGGAGCCGGTGATGTCGGAGAAGGAAATACAGCTGGCGCTGTGGATGCGGCAGCGGTATTTCTGCACGTTCTACGATGCCCTGCACACCATTCTGCCTGCGGCGGTGTGGTACCGCTACCGGGAGATGTGGCGTCTGGCAAGGGACGTGCTGCCGGAGACGCTGCCGGAAAAGGAGGCGGCGGTATGCCGCCTCTTACTGGATGGGCCGATGGAAACGGAAGCTCTGAAGCAGTCACTTGGCGATGATACGGCGCTGCTGCTGCGGCGCATGGAAAAGGCGGGGACGCTCTGCCACGAGACGGAGTCTCGCCGCAAGGTGCGGGACAAGGTGGACGTGTTTGCAAAGCTGGCGGTGCCGGTGGAGCAGGCGCTGGAGCTGGTGGGAAAGACCGCCCGCCGCCAGCGCGAGGTGGTGGGAAAGACCGCCCGCCGCCAGCGCGAGGTGGTGGCGTTTCTGGCGCAAAACGGCGAAACGGGGATGCACGACCTGTGCTATTTCACCGGCGCGTCCCGCAAGACGGTGGAGCTGCTGGCGCTGAACGGCACCGTATCCCTGCGGGAGCAGGAAGCGTACCGTATTACTGAAAAGCAGTATGCTGTAAAGGCGGAATCCATTACATTAAACGGCGAGCAGCAGCAGGTCTATGAGGACATTTTGCAGCAGGCGCTGTCCGGGAAAGCGGGCGTCACGCTGCTGCAAGGTGTGACCGGCAGCGGTAAAACACTGGTCTATATCCGGCTGGCGCAGGAGCTGCTGCACCGCGGCAGGTCCGTGATGATCCTGGTGCCGGAGATCGCACTGACGCCCCAGATGATGGCGCGCTTTACCGCGTATTTCGGGGACGAGGTGGCACTGCTGCACAGCGGTCTGCGCCTGACAGAGCGGTATGACCAGTTTAAGCGCATCCGCCGGGGCGAGGCGCACATTGTGCTGGGAACCCGGTCGGCGGTGTTCGCGCCGCTGCGGGATATCGGCCTCATCGTCATGGATGAGGAGCAGGAGGGCTCCTATGAGTCGGAGACGTCACCCTGCTACCACGCCCGGGACATCGCCAAATACCGTTGTCTGCAAGAGGGCGCGCGGCTGCTGCTGGGTTCCGCTACCCCTACGGTGGAGACGGCGTACTGGGCGGAAAAGGGCGACTATCAGAAGGCGCTGCTGCGGCAGCGCTACAACCGGCAGGCGTTGCCGCAGGTCATCATAGCGGATCTGCGGCAGGAGCTGCGGGAAGGGCGGAACGGCATCATCAGCTGGCCGCTCTACGAGGAATTGCAAAAAAATCTGACGGCCGGGGAACAGAGTATTCTGTTCCTCAACCGGCGGGGCAGCAGCCGCCAGCTGCTGTGTCCCCAGTGTACCTATGTACCCAAATGTCCGCGTTGCAGCGTGTACCTTACCTACCACAGCGCCAACGGACGGCTGATGTGCCACTACTGCGGCTATTCCGAAAAAGCGCCGGAGGTCTGTCCCGAATGCGGCGGACATTTCAAGCACATCGGCGTTGGCACCCAGCGGGTGGAGGAGGAGCTGCATCGGATCTTCCCCGGCACGGCGCTGCTGCGGATGGACGCGGACACCGTATCCGTGGGACACGAGGCCATCCTGCGGGAGTTTGAGGAGAAGCGGGTACCTATCCTGCTGGGAACGCAGATGGTGGCCAAGGGACTGGATTTTGAAAATGTGACGCTGGTGGGCGTCCTCGGCGCGGACACGTCGCTGTATGTGGATCACTACCGGGCGGCGGAGCGCACCTTCAATCTGCTGACACAGGTGATCGGGCGGGCCGGACGGGGCAGTAAGGCGGGACGAGCCGTGATCCAGACCTACACGCCCCAGAACGACGTGATCCAAGCGGCGGCGCAGCAGGATTATCAGCGGTTCTATGACGCGGAGATCCAGCTTCGGAAGCTGCGGCGAGACCCGCCCTTTGCCGACCAGTTCACCGTGACGGTAACGGGGCAGGAGGAAAACGCCGTGCGGCAGGCGCTCGACCTGCTGACCCGCAGTTTGCGGCAGGCGGCGCAGAAGCCGCCGTACAGCGCCATGGAGCTGCAAATACTGGGGCCGGCGCCTGCCCCGGTGGTCAAGGTGAACGGCAGCTACCGCTACCGCACCATGGTGCTGGGCCGCAACGACCGGCAGCTTCGGCAGCTGCTGAGCGCATTTATGAGAGAGTTCGCGCAGCGGGGTGAAAACCGCCGCCTGCACATCTATACCGACTGCAATCTGATGGATTGACTCTGAAAAAGCGAGGTAAGAACAATGGCGTTAAGGAAAATTGCTTTACAGGGAGAACCCTGCCTGACCAAGGTGTGCCGTCCGGTGACGGACTTTAACGGCCGTCTGCATACGCTGCTGGACGATCTGGCGGACACGCTGGCCGAATCCGGCGGCGTGGGTCTGGCCGCCCCGCAGGTCGGCGTGCTGCGCCGTGTCTGCGTGGTGCTGGACGAGGAGGAGCAGCTCATCGAGCTGGTGAATCCGGAGATCATCCGCACCGAGGGTGAGCAGACCGGTCTGGAGGGCTGCCTCAGCGTTCCCGGGAAATACGGCGAGGTCACCCGCCCGGAGATCGTCCGCGTCCGGGCGCAGGATCGGAACGGCGACTGGTTCGAGGTGGAGGACGAGGGACTGACCGCCCGCTGCTTCTGCCACGAGATCGAGCATCTGGACGGCCATCTGTTCGTGGAGCATACGGATCACCTGCTGACCGAGGAGGAGCTGGAGGCGTACATCCGCCAGTGCGAGGCGGAGAACGGAGACGAGGACGAATGAGAATACTGTTTATGGGTACGCCCGACTTTGCCGTGGCGTCCCTGAAGCGGCTGGTGGAGGACGGCCACGACGTGTGCGGCGTGTTCACCCAGCCGGACAAGCCCAAAAACCGAGGGCATAAAATGGCGTTTTCTCCTGTGAAGGAATATGCCTTGACAGTTGGCATCCCCGTGTACCAGCCGGTGAAGCTGCGGGACGGCGAGGCGCTGCGCCTCGTGGAGGAGCTGGCGCCGGAGCTGATCGTGGTGGCGGCTTACGGCAGGATACTGCCGGAGGATATTTTGAACACGCCGCCCTACGGCTCTATCAACGTGCATTCCTCTATTTTGCCGAAATACCGGGGCGCGGCGCCTATCAACTGGGCGATCCTCAATGGGGACAGCGTCACCGGCGTCACCATCATGTATATGGCCAAGGAGCTGGACGCCGGAGATGTGATCCTCTGCCGCGAGACGGCCATCGACCCCGATGAGGACGCGCAGATGCTGACGGCGCGGCTGGCGGCACTGGGGGCGGACGCACTGGCCGAAGCGGTGGAACGGCTGCATGACGGCACCGCCGTCCGGTTGCCGCAGGATCACAGCGCCTACACCTACGCGCCCATGCTGGATCGCAGCCTGTCGCCGCTGGACTTCTCCAAAAGCGCCCGGCAGCTTCACGACCAGGTGCGCGGCCTCATTCCGTGGCCCTGCGCGTCCATGACGCTGGACGGGAAGAACGTGAAGGTCTACCGCACTGCCGTGGGCGGCGAGACGGCGCTGGCTGCCGGTAAGATCGCCGAGGCCGGGAAGCAGGGGCTCGCCATCGCCTGCGGCGACGGGCTGCTGCTCCGCATTCTGGAGTTACAGGCGGAGGGCGGCAAGCGCATGGCGGCGGCCGACTATCTGCGGGGTCATCCCGTGCAGGTGGACGCATGAGCGAGATGCAGCGAAGCAGCGCCCGTGACACGGCGCTGGAGGTGCTGATGCAGGTCAGCCGCGCCAATGCGTGGTCGGACGGCAGCTTGAAGCGCACCATTGCGAAAAACGGACTGGACAGCCGGGAGGCGGCGCTTTGCACACGCCTTGCTTACGGCGTTATCCAGAACCGCGGTCTGCTGGACTACTATATCGGCTGCTGGTGCAGCCAAAAGCCTCACCGTCTGGAGCCGGTGATCCTGAACATTCTGCGGATCGGCGGGTATCAGATCCTGTTTATGGATAAGATCCCCCACCGCGCCGCCGTCAATGAGGCGGTGGAGATGACCAAGCGCTGGGGCCGCCCCAAGGCTGCCGGTATGGTCAACGCGGTGCTGCGGAAGTTCGTCGCCAACTGGATGGATATGCCGGCGCTGCCCCAAGGCACGACAGCGGATTACCTGTCCGTGCGGTACAGCCATCCCAAGTGGCTGGTGCGCCGCCTCATCGACGTGGTGGGCGCAGAGGAGGCAGAGGACTACCTTCGGATGAACAACGAGATCGTCCCCACCACCATCCAGACCAATACGCTGAAGATCACGGCGGAGGAGCTGGAGAAAGAGCTGCGGGCCGCCGGTGTGACGGTACGCGCCCACCCGTGGCTGGCGGGCTGCTTTGAGGTGTCCGCCACCGGCGACTTAGAGCGTCTGCCCGCCTTTACGGAGGGACACTTCACCGTGCAGGATGCCGCCGCCCGTCTGGTGGCGACGGTGGCAGCGCCGGGAGAGACGGATCGGGTGCTGGATATGTGCGCCGCACCGGGCGGCAAATCCTTTGCGCTGGCCATTGATCAGAAGGATAGGGGAGAGATCCTCTCCTGCGATGTCCACCCCCACAAGCTGTCGCTCATTGAGCGGGGCGCGGAGCGCCTTGGCATCCACTCCGTCCGCACGGCGCTGGCCGACGGGCGGGAGCGCCACGCTGCGTGGGAAAACGCCGCCGACCTTGTGGTGGCGGATGTACCCTGCTCAGGACTTGGCATCATCCGGAAGAAGCCGGATATCCGCTATAAGGACCCCAAGGAGCTGGCGGAGCTGCCGGCCATCCAAAGCGCCATTCTGGACAACGCAGCCGCCTATGTGCGGCCCGGCGGCGTGCTGGTGTACTCCACCTGTACGGTGCTGCCGGAGGAAAACGAGGGCGTCACCACGGCGTTTTTGGATACACACCCGGACTTTGAGATGAAACCCTTTTCTCTGCCGCAGCCCATCGGCGGCTGCTGCGGACAGCTGACGTTGTGGCCTCAGCGCTACGGCACAGATGGATTCTATATCTGCCGGATGCGCAAGAAATAAGCGAGGAGCTTTTATGACCGATATCAAATCCATGACCCAGCAGGAGCTTGCCCGGTTCCTCAAGGAGCTGGGGGAGCCGGCGTTCCGCGCCAAGCAGGTCTTTACATGGCTGCACCGGGGCGTCACATCCTTTGAGGATATGACGAACCTCTCCAAGCCGCTGCGGGAAAAGCTGGCGGAGCGCTGCTTTATCACGGCGCCTATGGTGGCGCGGAAGCAGGAGTCCCGGCTGGACGGCACCATCAAGTACCTGTGGGAGCTGTCTGACGGCAACTGTATCGAAACGGTGCTGATGCAGTACCACCACGGCAACACTGTATGCATTTCGTCGCAGGTGGGCTGCCGCATGGGCTGCGCGTTCTGCGCCAGCACCATCGCCGGTAAGGTGCGGGATCTGCGTCCCTCGGAGATGCTGGATCAGGTGCTGTTCACCCAACTGGACTCCGGGCGGGAGGTATCGAATATCGTGCTGATGGGCATCGGTGAGCCGCTGGATAATATGGAAAACGTGCTGCGTTTTCTGGAGCTGGTGAATCACCCCGACGGCATGAACATCGGGATGCGGCATATCAGCCTGTCCACCTGCGGCGTGGTGCCGGGCATCGACGCGCTGGCGGAGAAGGAATTGCAGTTAACGCTGTCCGTGTCGCTGCACGCGCCGGACAGTGAGACCCGCAGCCGCATCATGCCGGTGAACCGGGCCTATGACGTGGAGCTGCTGTTCGACGCCTGCCACCGTTATTTCCGGCGGACGGGACGGCGCATCAGCTTTGAGTACGCCATGATCGACGGCGTCAACGACAACGACTGGCAGGCAGACCTGATCGCCAAAAAGCTGCGGGGCATGCCGGGCCATGTGAATCTGATCCCGCTGAACGATGTGGTGGAGAGCCCCTACAAGCCCAGCCGCCGCATTGCCGCGTTTCAGAAGCGTCTGGAATCCCATGGCGTGACCGCCACGGTGCGGCGCAGTCTCGGCGGCGATATCGACGCCTCCTGCGGCCAGCTGCGGCGCAAGGCCATGGAGGAGCAGGGAAGGAGCGGCCTGTGATGAAAATGTGGGGCATTACCAACACCGGATTGGTACGCAGTGAGAACCAGGACGCCTATGCGGCGTTTACGGTGGGCAGCTACAGCGCAGCGGTGGTCTGCGATGGTATGGGCGGCACCAACGGTGGCCGCATCGCCAGCAGCATCGCTGTGGAGCAGTTTGAAAAGGAGCTGCGGGCGGTTTTGCAGGAGAACGCCGAGGAGGAGCAGCTGCGGCAGGCGATGCTGTACGCCATCTCTCTGGCCAACGATGCCATCCGCCGCGAGGCTGCCAAGAATGCGGACTACCAGCACATGGGTACCACACTGGTCTGCGCACTGGCGCGGGAGGATCTTGTGATGGTGGGCAACATCGGCGACAGCCGTGCCTACTACATCACGGCGGAGGATATCCGGCAGATCTCGCGGGATCACTCTGTGGTGGAGAATATGGTGGAGAAGGGCGATATCACGCCGCAGGAGGCGCGCCGTCACCCCAACCGCAATCTCATCACCCGGGCGCTGGGGCCGGACGCACAGGTACAGGCCGACAGCTTTTCCGTGCCGTGGAGGCAGGGGGATTTCATCCTGCTGTGTACCGACGGGCTGGTCAACACCGTCTCCGATCAGGAGATGCTTTTTGAGGTGCTTCACGACGGCGATATCGAGAGCTGTCTGGATCACCTGCTGCAGATATCGCTGCGGCGCGGCGCACCGGACAATATCACAGCGGTGCTGCTGATGAACGAATGAAGGAGATGACAACATGGATCAATACATAGGACGTATGCTGGACGATCGCTATGAAATTCTGGAGTTGATCGGTTCCGGCGGCATGGCAAATGTATATAAGGCCAGATGTCATCGCCTGAACCGTCTGGTGGCCGTCAAGATCTTAAAGAGCGATCTGGCGGAGAACGCCGATTTCCGCCGCCGCTTCCGGGATGAATCCCGCGCCGTGGCGCAGCTGTCTCACGCCAACATCGTGTCGGTGTACGACGTGTCCACCAGCGGCGAGACGGAATATATCGTCATGGAGCTGATCGACGGCATCACCCTGAAGCAGTACATGGAGCGCCGGGGCCGCATGGACTGGCGGGAATCCCTGCACTTTATCACCCAGATCATGCGCGGCTTGAGCCACGCCCACAGCCGGGGCATCATCCACCGGGACATCAAGCCCCAGAACATCATGGTGCTGCGGGACGGCAGCGTGAAGGTGGCCGACTTCGGCATCGCCTGCTTGGCCAACGCCAGCCAGACCCTGACCCAGGAGGCCCTCGGCTCCGTTCACTATATCTCACCGGAGCAGGCCCGGGGCGACCGGATCGACGCCCGCTCCGACATCTACTCCGCGGGTGTGGTGCTGTATGAGATGCTGACCGGACGGCTGCCCTTTGAGGGGGATTCCGCCGTGTCCGTGGCCATCCAGCACCTCAGCTCCGTGCCGCTGGCGCCCCGGGACATCGACCCGGACATTCCGGAGCCGCTGGAGCTGATCTGCATGAAGGCGATGAACAGCGACCCGGACAAGCGCTATCCGACGGCGGACGCCATGCTGGAGGATCTGGAGAAATTCCGCAAGGACCCTACCGTGGATATGGACTATATCCGCAAGGAATTGACAGCGGTGCAGCCGGACAGCGAGCCGACCATGCCGCTTCCTACGGCGCAGGTGGCCACCGCGGTAAAAAAACGGACGGAACAGGTACGCCGCGATGAGCCGGAGGAGGATCTCCGCTTCCGGGATAAGAAGTCCATCGCCATCATGGCGGGCATCTTCGCGGCGGCGCTGGTGCTGGTGTTCCTGCTGTTCAAGCTGATCTTGGGCGATTTTGGCCCCGCCGGCAACGACAAGAGCTATGAGGTTCCCGATGTGCGCGGGATGACCGTGGAGGATGCTCAGCTCGCGGACGGCGTAAAGGATGTTTTCGAGATCGTTGTCAAGGGTTCTCTGCGCTCGGAAACCTATGCAGCGGGGCAGATCGTCGAGCAGTCTCCGGAGGCGGGACGCAGCCGTAAGAGCAACTTTGTCATCGAGGTCTATGTGGCGGCGGAGGAGGAAAAGGTTCCCATGCCGGAGATGACCGGTAAGGAGTACCGGCAGGCGCGTATCGAACTGCAGGAGCTGAATTTGGATCTGCAGCTGGAGTTTTTGAGCCAGAACTCCGATACCCGCGTCAAGGATACCGTAATCTCCACTGTGCCGGCGGCCGGAGAGCAGCTGAAAAAGGGACAGAAGATCACGCTCTATATCAGCACCGGCCCCAAGACGGTAACTGTCCCCACCTTTTTGGGGCAGGATATTGCCATCGCCATTAAGGACGCACAGGACATGGGACTGACCGTGGGTCAACCGATGTTCGACCCGTACACCGCAGTGGAGACGGGGCGGATCACCGACCAGAGCATCCAGTCCGGCGAGGTGGTGGAGGGCGGTACGCAGATCGTCTTTACCGTCAGCGGCACCGGCGAGGAGGATATCGTGACCCGCACCAAAACGGTGGAGTTTTCGCTGCCAGAGGATATGGATGGTATGATCAAGGTGGAGTTTGAGCAGGACGGCGCGATCGTGGACAGCCAGTACCTCAGCTCCAACCTGAAAAAGACCAGCTACACCTTTACCGGGCAGGTGGGGCGGGGCTCTCTGGTCCGCGCCTACTTCACCTGCATCAACGACAACACCGTGGCGTCCTCCCCCTCACAGGAGATCACCTTTTGAGCCGGGGGCGCATTGAGAAGGCCCTCAGCGGCTTCTATTACGTGAACACCGGCGCGGAGGTGCTGCAATGCCGCGCCCGCGGCAAATTCCGGCGCGAGGGGCTGAGTCCGCTGGTGGGCGACTGGGTACAGGTGCGCGAGCTGGGCGGAGGCGAGGGCTTCGTGGAGGCGGTGGAGCCTCGGCGGAACCTGTTCCTACGACCTGCTGCGGCCAACATCGACCAGCTGGTCATCATCGCCAGCGCCGCCATTCCGGTGACAGAGCCGTATCTCATCGACCGCATTGCCGCTATCGCATCGCTGAAGGGCTGTCAGGTGCTGCTGTGCCTGAACAAGTGCGACCTCGACCCGGCAGAGGAGCTGTACGATATCTATCGCCATTCCGCCATACAGGTGCTGCGTCTCAGCGCCGCAACAGGGGAGGGCATGGATGCGCTGCGCACCGCAATAGCTGGCAAGCTGAATGCCTTTACAGGGAATTCTGGTGTGGGAAAGTCCAGCATCCTGAATACCCTGCTGCCGGAGCTGACGCTGCCGGTGGGCGAGGTCAGCAAGGCGCTGGGCCGTGGGCGCCATACCACCCGCCATGTGGAGATGTTCTCGCTGGGCGGCGACACATGGGTCATTGATACGCCGGGCTTCTCCTCCTTCGACACGCAGGAGATGGATCTGGAGCTGAAGGCACACCTGCCGGAGACGTTTCCGGAGTTTGCACCCTATCTGGGGCAGTGCCGCTTCGTGGGATGCAGCCACACCAAGGAAAAGGGCTGCCGCATTTTGCAGGCGGTGAAGGACGGGGACATCCATCCCAGCCGTCACCGCAGCTATGTCCGTCTGTATGAGGAGCTGAAGGATCTGAAGGCGTGGGAAAAGAAATAGCAAAAAAGCGGAGTGCGATGCACTCCGCTTTTTCTGCGTCCATATACTGAAGCAGAGGGGGTCCTGCTATGAGAGGGTGGAACTGCGGCGGAATGATCATCGGCATCTGTGCGCTGGCATTGGGACTGGGCATCCTGATCGCGGCCGTTTTTCCTGTGGGGGTTTTGATGTTTCTGGTGGCATTTCTGCTGATCGCCTGCGGGATCGTCTGTCTGAGAAATAGGAGGTAGGTTGTATGAGGATCGTTGTCTGGAAGTCGCCGCGCATCCTGCGCGGTCTGCTGCGGAGCCTTTTCGGGATGCGGGAATAACGGCGGACGCCCGCTCATACCATGAAGTATCATGGAGAAATGAGAGGGCAAGACCATGGAATTAGGCTTACAGTTTACAGATCTGACCTGTTGGGAAAAGACAGGTCACGCGGCGGTCAGCCACGAGGAGACAATGGAGACCGCCATTGCGGAATACTGCCCCGACATGACGCGGATCGTCACCGCCTGCGGGCAGCTGTATATCCGGGAGAAAACCGCCTCGGAGGAGCGGGTCACGGTGTCCGGTACAGTTCGTGTCACCGTGCTGTATACATCGGAGGAGAGCACCGGTCTTCGCAGTCTGACGGTATCCGTACCCTTTTCCTGCGCGGCAGAGGATCGGGAGCTGGCGTCCGCACAGCTCATCTGGGCCACGGGGCGACTGCTGCTGGTAGAGGCGCAGGCGGTCACGGCCCGGAAGCTGTACATACGCCTTTTGCCGGAGGTGACCATGACCGGCTATATCCGCACTGTTCGCCGCATTTGCAGCGGGACGGAGGAGAACGCCGCCCTGCGCGTCCGATGCCGGGACCATGTGTGCAGCCTGCTGGACGCAGTTGTGGAGCGGGATATCACCGTGACCCAGGAGGTGCAGGTGTCGCCGGTGCCGGAGGAGCTGCTGCTGTACCGGCTGTATCCTCGGCTCACCAGCTGCCGCACAGTGGGAAATAAGCTGGTGGTAAAGGGGGAGGCCGCGCTGTCCGCCCTGTACCGCGGACAGGATCAGCAGCTGCATACATACGACACGGAGCTGCCCCTGTCCCAGATCCTGGACGGCGGCGGTCTGCCGGAGGACGGCGAATACGCCGTCCGGCTCTGCCTCACCGGCGGCGGTCTGCCGGAGGACGGCGAATACGCCGTCCGGCTCTGCCTCACCGGCGGCGAGGCGCGGGTGCTGCGCTCCGACAATGGCGGCGGACTCTCCGTCACCGTGGAGCTGCGGCTGCTGCTGTGCGTCTACCGCACGGAACGCTGCACCTGTGTGGAGGATCTGTACAGCATCCGCCAGCCGGTGCGTCTGGAGCAGGAGACGGTGACCCTCCCGGCCGCGCACCCTGACCGCATCCTGCGGGAGGAGACGGTGGAGCATCTGGATTTTGGCGGGAACAAGCCGTTTTTCTTCATCACCGAGACGGACTGCGCCAACGCCGCCGTTACGACGGAGGCGGGGCAAACAGCGCTGCGTACCACGGTACGGACGAGGCTGCTGTATCTGGATGAGAACGACTCGCCCGCCGTGACCGAGCGCGCCTCGGAGGTGGTGCTGCCGGTGAAGGAGACGGTGCAGGGGCTGTGCTGCGGACTGTCCGGCGGGCCGGGGGTGCAGCTTGGCGCCGGCGGCTGCGATGTGCGGCAGGTGGTGGAGTTTCTGGCGGAGGATGCCCAACAGGAGCAGCTGGTCACCGTCTGCGGCGGCGAGCTGCTGGAGCCGGAGGAGCAGGGACAGACGCCGTCTCTGGTGCTGCGCCGTTTGCTGCCGGGGGAGACGCTGTGGGACGCAGCCAAGCAGTACCGTACCGATGAGGCGCTGCTGCGTGCCGTCAACCGGCTGGAGGGGGAGGAGCTGCCGGATAAAATGCTGCTGATCCCCCGTGTTCGTTGAAATGTGCATTGACTTTCCCGGTACCTGTGGAGTAGAATAGCGAATGCGAGTAGGCTGGACAGTCGCGGGGACAAGGCGAAAGCCTGTTCATGAGGAAAGTCCGGGCTCCACAGGGCAAGAATAACGGGTAACGCCCGCCGAAGGCGACTTCAGGAAAAGTGCAACAGAGATATACCGCCTCGTCCGCCTGCGCAAGGAGGCGGCGGGGTAAGGGTGGAAAGGCGAGGTAAGAGCTCACCCGACGGCGTGTGAAAGCGTCCGTCGCTGTAAACTCTATTCGGAGCAACACCGGTATGGGAGCGCATGGCCGGCCCGGCCGCTCCCGGGGTGGCTTGAGCGTACCGGCAACGGTGCGCCTAGATAGATGACTGTCGAAACAGAACCCGGCTTATAGGCCTGCTCGCACCAGAAAAAGGGAGGCCCTCCGCGTATGCGGTGGGTCTCCCTTTTTTCCTTGTTCACATCTCGCTGTACCGCGCCAGAAATTGGCGGGTGCGCTCCTGCGCGGGATGGTCGATAACCTCCTTGGCGGGGCCCTGCTCCACGATCACGCCGCCGTCCATGAAGATCACCTGATCAGCTACGTCCCGGGCGAAGGCCATCTCGTGGGTGACGATGACCATGGTGGTGTGCTGGTCGGCAAGGTCACGGATGACCCGCAGCACCTCGCCGGTCAATTCGGGGTCCAACGCGCTGGTAGGCTCATCGAAGCACAGAATGTCCGGCTTCATAGCCAGTGCCCGCGCGATGGCCACACGCTGCTGCTGACCGCCGGACAGCTGGTGGGGGTAGTTGTCCATCCGCTGCCCCAGACCGATATCCTCCAGCAGCCGCCGCCCCTCGGCGACGATGCTCTCATGGCTCTCGCCGGTCTTTTCCGACTTGGCCATCAGCTCCCGCGCCAGCGTCACATTTTGCAGCGCTGTGTACTGTGGGAACAGGTTGAAGCTCTGGAACACCAGCCCGAAGTGCAGCCGCTTCTTGCGGATATCGCTTTCAGAGCGGGAGTCGTGCTCCGCCGCGTCAAACAGCTTTTCGCCCCGGACGGAGATGACACCCTTGTCCGGCGTCTCCAGAAAATTCAGGCAGCGCAGCAGCGTGGTCTTGCCGCTGCCGGAGGAGCCGATGATGCTCAGCGCCTGCCCCTCCTCCAGAGAGAAGCTGATGTCCTTCAGCACCGGGGTGTCGCCGAAGTGCTTTTCGATGTGCTGTACGTCCAAAATCGCCATGTGCGGCACCTCCTCCTTAACGGAAATAGCTGAGCTTGCGCTCCGTGTAGTTGAACAGCAGCGTCAGAATGCCCACAAAGGCCAGATAGAACACCGCCGTGTAGAACAAGGGCCATACGATACCGGCGGACTTCATATAGGACTCGCCGGTCATGATCAGCTCCATGATGGAGATGGTCTTGGCAAGGGAGGTATCCTTCACCAGCGTGATGACCTCGTTGGACATGGGGGGAACGATGCGCTTGACCATTTGCAGCAGCGTGACCTTGAAGAAGATCTGCCACTTGGTCATGCCCAGCACCTGCCCGGCCTCCTGCTGCCCTACCGGCACACTCTCAATGCCGCCCTTGTAGATCACGGCGAAATAGCAGGCGTAGTTGATGACGAAGGCGATGACGCAGGCCGCCATACGCCCGTCGGCAAACTGCCCCCACAGGTTAAAGTGAAACCACTTGCCGGGGCCGTAAAAGATGATGATGAGCTGGAGCATCAGCGGTGTACCGCGGATGATCCAGACGATCACGTTAAAGAGCCAGCTCACCGGCTTGCACCGGCTGCGCAGGGCGAAGGCGATGAGAAGTCCCAGCGGCAGGGAGAAAAGCAGTGTCAGAAAAAACAGCTTCAAAAGCTGTCCCATACCGGCCAGCAGGGAGAGAGTGACAGTCCAAAACATGAAAAAAGCTCCTTCGTGGTTACTTGCGCGGGGGAGGGGATACGCTGCCCCACGGCGGGGGACGCCGTTGCGCCCTCCGCCGCGGGGATCACTTTATACGGTATTTTGCAGCGGTTACTTGGTGATGACCACCTGTGCGTTCTCGCAGTAGGCATTGGTGCATTCCATAGCCGCCTGCACGCCGTCGGTCAGGGTCATGCCGTTCCACACGCAGTCGATCTGCTTGCCGTCCAGCTCCTCCACCTTCATGTCCCAGTTGATGACCTGGAACTCCACCGCAACGCCCAGCTTCTCAGCGACCAGCTTGGCCATGTCGGCATCGAAGCCGATCCACTCGCCGTTTGCATCCTTATAGTCCATGGGCTCGAACTCGGTGATGCCCACCACCAGCTTGCCCTTGTCCTTGATGTACTGCACATCGCTGTCGGATGCGGAGGCGGTAAATTCACTGGCGGGCTGCTCCACCAGAGCCTCCTGCACACCGTAGGTCTTGGCCAACTCCACCATGGTGCCGTCGGCATAGGCGTCAGCCATGACGCTGTTGATGAAGGAGGCCAGATCGCTGCCCTTGCGGCAGCCCACGCCGTACAGCTCAGAGTTCAGCTTCTGGTCGGTGACTTTCAAATCGGGGTAACTGGTGTTCTCACCCACCATGGCGCCCGCCATCAGCAGGTCGATGATCGCGGCGTCCGCCGTACCGGCGTCCACCTCCATCAGTGCATTGGCCTGAGAGCCGACAGGCACGGTCTTGAAGCCGTTGGCCAGCGCTACCTCCTCACCGGCGGAGCCGGCCTCCACGGCGTAGGTGATCTCTGCCGGAGTATCTGCGTCATCCGGTGCGTCTGTGTTGTCCTTTTGTTCGCCGCAGGCCGCAAGGCTCATCATCATGCCCAGCGCCAGCAGCATTGCAAGAAGCTTTTTCATAGGGAGTACCTCCATTTTAATATCGTGGCGTTTCGCCCGGTCTGGTGTGCCTGCGATACGGTCTGTCCCGTACCGCTCATTCATTACGCTAACATACTAACACTTTAGCGCGATAATGTAAAGAAGCAATTCCGCCGATTGTAGAGAATGTAACCGGGTGCGCTTTTGTGCAGGCTGTCTAAAAGAGGCGGCGCAGCACCCTGTTTGGGGCGGAACGGTATACGGTACAAAGAAAACTTTCCCCCAAAAACCGGAAAACGCATTGAAGAAATGATGCCGGTGCAGTATAATGCAAGAGCATCAAATCAATTCAGGGAGGGGAATGACCCTATGACTCTGCGGGAATATGTGGATTCCTTACGAAATAAAACGGTGGCGGTGCTGGGTGTCGGCGTCAGCAATACGCCGCTGGTGCGGCTGCTGCTGCAAAACGGCGTCTCCGTCGCCGTCTGCGACAAGCGGACGCGGCAGCAGATGGGGGCGCTGGCCGACGAGCTGGAGCGCGGCGGCTGTACGCTGCGCCTTGGTCCCGACTATCTGGAGGGGCTGCATGAGGACGTGATCTTCCGCACACCAGGTCTGCGGCCCGATATGCCCCAGATCGCCGCCGCTGTATCCGGCGGCAGCGTGCTGACCAGCGAGATGGAGGCGTTCTTTCAGGTCTGCCCGTGTCCCATCATCGCCGTTACCGGCTCTGACGGTAAGACCACGACCACCACGATCATTGCCGAGCTGCTGAAGGCCGCCGGTAAGACGGTGTGGCTGGGCGGCAACATCGGCCATCCGCTGCTGTGCGACGCGGATCGGATGCGGTCGGAGGACTATGCGGTGCTGGAGCTGTCCAGCTTCCAGCTGATGACCATGGAGCGCAGCCCCCACATTGCCGTGGTGACCAATCTGGCGCCTAACCATCTGGATATGCACCGGGACATGGCGGAATATGTGGCCGCCAAGGAGAACATCTTCCGGCATCAGCGCCCCGGCGATATCGCGGTATTCAACGCCGACAACGGCATCACAGCCGAGCAGTCGTCCCGCGCTGTGGGCCGCAGCCGCCTGTTCAGCAGGCAGTCCGAGCCGCGGGACGGCGTGTTCCTGCGGGGGGAGGACATCGTCTGCCGCAGCACGGCGGGGGAGCGGGTCATCATGACCACGGCGGACATCAAGATCCCCGGCGTCCATAACGTAGAGAACTACATGGCGGCTATCGCCGCCGTGGACGGCCTTGTGCCGGACGATATCATCCGCGATTTTGCCCGCAGCTTCGGCGGCGTGGAGCATCGCATCGAGCTGGTACGCACCTATAAGGGCGTTCGGTACTACAACGATTCCATCGCGTCCAGCCCCTCCCGCACCATCGCCGGACTGCGATCCTTCCGGGAGAAGGTCATTCTCATCGCCGGGGGCTACGACAAGCACATCCCCTTCGATGTGCTGGGGCCGGAGGTGACGGCGCACGTCAAGCTGCTGGTGCTGTGCGGCGCTACGGCGGAGAAGATCCGCGCCGCAGTGGAGGCCGCGCCGGACTATGGCCCCGGCCATCCGGAGATCCTGGAGGTCACGCCCTTCCGCGCTGCAGTGGAGGCCGCCCGTGACCGCGCCGTATCCGGCGATGTGGTAACGCTGTCCCCGGCCTGCGCCGCCTTTGACCAGTTCAAGAACTTTGCCGAGCGGGGCAAGACCTTTAAGGAGATCGTCAACGGCTGGCCGGAGGAATGAGGAAAAGCCGTGGCGTCATAGACTCCCTGCAAGGGGGTGAGCGTCATGGGACGGCTCCGCTATCTGCGATTCACAGGGCGGCAGAGGGTGCTGATCTGGCTGACAGTCATTTTTACGCTGCTGCTGGCACTGACCGTGGCGGTCGTGCTGCACATGAAGCCCGTTGTGGTGGATCTGGCCACGGCCCGCACATCCAATGCGGTGAACCGCATCGTGGTGGCCGCCGTCAACGACGCGGTGGACAGCGGACGCATCGACTACGAGCAGCTGGTGGACTTCGACAAGGACGCTGAGGGCCACGTCACGGCGCTGAGAAGCAACATGGCGGCATTCAACCGTTTGCAGGCATCCATCGCCGACGATATTTTACAGCGCATGGCAGAGGTATCCTCCACCGATCTGGCCATTCCCATCGGAACGCTGACCGGCTCGCCGCTGCTGGCGGGACGCGGGCCGTGCCTCCGTGTGCGGATGCAGTCCGTGGGGACGGCCACCGCCCGGTTCGATAACCAGTTTTCCTCTGCCGGGATCAACCAGACCCGCCACCGCATCATTCTGGATGTGGATGTCCATGTCAGCATCCTGCTGCCGGGACTGACCACCTATACCAAGGTGTCCAACGAGATCTCCGTGGCGGAGACGGTCATCGTCGGCGGCGTACCGGAGACGTATACCTATTTCAGCACCACACCGGACGAGGTCGAGAACTATGCCGACGAATACATCATCAACAACGCTTGAGAGGTCACACAATGAACTACCGTGAAGAAATGAAGGAGCTGCGGGACACCCTGAACGCCCATGGCTACCGCTACTATGTTTTGGATGAGCCCACCATCTCCGATTATGAGTATGACCATATGCTGCGCCGCTTGGAGGAGCTGGAGGCCGCGCATCCAGAAGAGATCACGCCGGATTCGCCCACACAGCGCGTCGGCGGACGCACGCTGTCCGAATTTGAACAGGTGACCCATCCCGTCCCGCTGGAGAGCTTGCAGGATGTGTTCAACGACGACGAGGTGTGCCAGTTTTTGGAAAAGATCCCGCTGGACGCGCCGGTGTGGAGCGTGGAGCCCAAGGTGGACGGCCTCTCCGTGGCGCTGGAGTACCGGGACGGCGTGTTCGTCCGGGGCGCTACCCGGGGCGACGGACGGGTAGGGGAGGACGTGACCGAGAATCTCCGCACCATCCGCTCCATTCCCATGACGCTGCCGGAGAAGCTGCCCCGGCTCATCGTCCGGGGCGAGGTCTATATGGCCCGCAGCGTATTTGAGGAGATCAACGCACGCCGGGAGCTGGAGGGGAAGCCCCTGATGGCCAACCCCCGCAACGCCGCCGCCGGCTCTCTGCGACAGCTGGATCCGAAGATCGCGGCGCAGCGCCGTCTGGATATCGCCGTGTTTAATCTCCAGCTGGCGGAGGGACGGACGTTTGCCACCCATACGGAGACCATCGACTATCTGGCGTCTCAGCATTTCAAGGTCATCCCCCACAAGCAGCTGTCAAGACCTGCCGACATTCTGGCGGAGATCGCACGGCTGGGCGACCGGCGGGAGGATTTTCCCTTCGACATCGACGGCGCGGTCATCAAGCTGGACGAGCTGGCGGCGCGGGATGTGCTGGGCAGTACTGCCAAGTGTCCCCGCTGGGCCATCGCCTACAAGTACCCGCCGGAGACGAAGGAGACGGTGCTGCGGGATATCGTGGTGCAGGTGGGCCGTACCGGTGTGCTGACGCCAAAGGCGGAGCTGGAGCCAGTGCGTCTGGCAGGTACTACCGTGACCTACGCCACCCTGCACAATCAGGACTACATCACCCAGAAGGACATCCGTATCGGCGACACGGTGCTGGTCCGCAAGGCGGGGGAGATCATTCCCGAGATCGTGGCGGTGGTGCCGGACAAGCGTCCGGCGGACGCGCAGCCCTACACACTGCCGGGGCGCTGCCCTGTCTGCGGCGCGGAGGTAGTGCGGGACGAGGACGGCGCTGCGCTGCGCTGCACCGGCGCAGAGTGTCCCGCCCAGCTGCTGCGGAACCTGACCCACTTTGCCAGCCGGAACGCCATGGACATCGACGGCCTTGGCCCTGCCGTTATACAGCAGCTGGTGAACAGCGGCCTTGTCAAGACCGCCGCCGATCTGTACGCCCTCCGGCCGGAGCAGATCGAGGGGCTGGATCGCATGGGACAGAAGTCCGCCCAGAATGCGGTGGACGCCATCGCAAAGAGCAAGGAGGACGATCTGTGGCGCCTCATCTTCGCATTGGGTATCCGGCAGGTAGGGGAGAAGGCCGCCAAGGTGCTGGCTGCGCGCTTCGGCACCATGGGTGCGCTGGCTGCCGCCTCAGAGGAGGAGCTGACCGCCATTGATGATGTGGGACCCATCACGGCGAAATATATCCGGCAGTGGATGGACAGTCCCCAGTCGAAGGATCTGCTGGCGCGGCTGGAGGCGGCCGGGCTGAATATGACCTGTAAAGAGGAAATAGTTGACAGCCGTTTTGCCGGAATGACTTTCGTCCTTACCGGTGCGCTGGAGAAATTCACCCGCGACGAGGCGGGTGAGATGATCGAAAAGCGGGGCGGCAAGGCGTCCGGCTCCGTATCGAAAAAGACCACCTATGTGGTGGCGGGCGCGAATGCCGGCAGCAAGCTGCAAAAGGCGCAGCAGCTGGGCATCCCCGTGCTGACCGAGGACGAGTTTTTGGAGCTTCTGAAGTAAGGGGGTACACATCATGGCGGAGAACACCGACAAGAGCCTGCTGCATCAGGTCATTTACAGCGTCTTTGTACGCAACCACACCAAGGAGGGTACGTTCCGCGGGCTGGAGAGCGATCTGGATCGTCTGCGCGGGCTTGGCACGGACATCATCTGGCTCATGCCGATCCATCCCATCGGCGTGGAGGGCCGCAAGGGGACGCTGGGCAGTCCCTACGCCATCCGGGATTACCGCGGCATTAACCCGGAATACGGTACAAGGGAGGACTTTGCCCATCTGGTGGACGCTATCCACGACCGCGGCATGAAGTGCATCATCGACGTGGTGTACAACCACACCTCACCGGACTCCGTGCTGGCGCAGACCCACCCGGCGTACTTCCTCCGCGACAGCGAGGGGCGTCCCACCCGCAAGGTGGCGGACTGGTGGGACGTGGTGGATCTGGACTACACCAACCGCGAGCTGTGGACGTACCAGATCGATACGCTGAAGCAGTGGGCCGCCATCGTGGACGGCTTTCGCTGCGATGTAGCCAGCAGCGTGCCGCTGGAATTCTGGTGCGAGGCGCGCCGTCAGGTAGAGGCGGTGCGTCCCGGCTGCATCTGGCTGGCGGAAAGTGTCCACGGCGCTCATGTGCTGGGGCTGCGCCGCATGGGTGCGGCCTGTGCCACGGACACCGAGCTGTACCGCGCCTTCGATATGACCTACGATTACGATGTGTGGCCCTTCTACGAGAGATTTTTGAAGGGCGAGCTGTCCCTGCGCACCTACACGGATATCCTGAACTATCAGGAGCTGACGTACCCCACCGGCTACATCAAGGCGCGCTGTCTGGAAAACCACGATACGCCCCGTGCGGCCTCGTGGCTGGACAGCGACCGCCAACTATACCACTGGCTGGGCTTTCTCTACTTCCAGCGGGGCGCCGCCATGCTGTACAGCGGCATGGAGTACGCGCCGAAAAAACAGGTGAGCCTGTTCGACGCTGATGATAACTACGGCGATATGCGGTTGGATGTACAGCTGTATCTGGGACGCTGTAAGGCCATGAAGCAGACGCTGCCGCTGGGCGGCGGCTTTTGGTGGGAGGCGCCGGACGACAGCGTGGCGCTGGGCCACTACGACGGGCCGGAGGGGCAGGCGTTGGGCGTCTTTGACCTGCGCGGTCAGGGCGGTGAGGTATCTGTAAACCTGCCAGACGGCGTGTATCGGAACCGTCTGGGCGGGGAGGTCACCGTCCGGAACGGCAGGCTGCCGCTGGGTGAATACCCCGTGGTGATCTGATGCGGGCTGCCGTTATTGGTTTTTTATACAAAGCGAAAAGAGATTCTGTGACGTATGTCACAGAATCTCTTTTGTTCATTGACCTGCGGCAATCGAAATGCTATACTTTTACACGGTATATCTAAGCTCTTTCCTGTGGCAAAGCAGGGAGGAGCCGATAGAAAAGAGGAGGAAAGAATCATATGAGCAAGATCATGAAGATCTGCGACGGCAACGAGGCGGCGGCATACGTCGCCTATGCGTTCTCTGAGGTCGCAGCCATCTACCCCATCACACCCTCCAGCCCTATGGCGGAGCACGCCGACGCGTGGTCGGCCAACGGCAAGAAGAACATCTTCGGCCAGCCGGTTCGTCTGGTGGAGATGCAGTCCGAGGCCGGCGCCTGCGGCGCGTGCCACGGCGCACTGGAGGCCGGTGCGCTGGCCACCAGCTTCACCGCCTCTCAGGGCCTGATGCTGATGATCCCCACCCTGCACCGTATCTCCGGCGAGCGTCTGCCCGGTGTGCTGCACGTGGCGTCCCGCACCGTGGGTACCCACGCATTCTCCATCTTCGGTGACCACTCCGACGTGATGAACTGCCGTCAGACGGGCTTTGCCCTGCTTTCCAGCGGCAGTGTGCAGGAATCCGCCGATCTGGCTGCCGTGGCACATTTGAGCGCCATCAAGGCCCGCATCCCGTTCCTGCACTTCTTCGACGGCTTCCGTACCAGCCACGAGATCCAGAAGATCGACGTGCTGAGCTATGACGAGTACGCCAAGCTGGTGGACCGCAACGCACTGGCTGCCTTCCGCGCCAATGCCCTGAACCCGGAGGATCCCCGGATGCGCTCTCTGGTGGATAACCCCGACATCTACTTCCAGCTCCGCGAGTCCAACAACACGGCCTACGCCGAGCTGCCCGACATCGTGGAGGACTACATGGCTCAGATCAGTAAGCTGACCGGCCGTGAGTACCACCTGTTCAACTACTACGGCGCACCCGACGCCGAGCGCGTCATCGTGGCCATGGGCTCCGTGGGCGGCTGCGCACAGGAGGTCGTCAACCATCTGAACGCCAAGGGCGAGAAGGTGGGCTTCCTGCAGGTACACCTGTTCCGCCCCTTCTCCCGCAAGCACCTGATGGCCGCCATGCCCAAGACGGTGAAGAAGATCGCCGTCCTCGACCGCGTCAAGGAGATCGGCTCCATCGGCGAGCCTCTGTACGAGGATATCTGCGCCGCCTATATCAACGAGAGCGACCGCCCCGCCATCTACGCCGGCCGCTACGGTCTGAGCAGCAAGGACACCACCCCCGCCCAGATCAAGGCTGTGTTCGACAACCTGCTGCTGGATGAGCCGAAGAATCACTTCACCATCGGCATCGTGGACGATGTGACCCATCTGTCCCTGCCCGTGGGCGCACCCCTGCTCACCGAGCCGGAGGGCACCATCTCCTGCAAATTCTGGGGTCTCGGCTCCGACGGTACGGTGGGCGCCAACAAGAACTCCATCAAGATCATCGGCGAGACGACGGATATGTACTGCCAGGCGTACTTTGAGTACGACACCAAGAAATCCTTCGGCATCACCAAGAGCCATCTGCGCTTCGGTAAGCACCCCATCAGCTCCACCTACTATGTGTCCAGCGCGGACTTCATCGCCTGCCACAACCAGACGTACCTGACCAAGTACGACATCATCCACGAGCTGAAGCCCCACGGCAGCTTCCTGCTGAACTGCGAGTGGGCGGAGAACGAGCTGGAGCAGCACGTTCCCGGCGAGATCCTCAAGTATATCGCCGACAACGACATCAATTTCTATATCATCGACGCCAACAAGGAGTCGCAGGCGCTGGGACTGGGCAACCGCTCCAATATGGTGCTGCAGGCCGCCTTCTTCAAGCTGGCCAACGTCATCCCCGTGGAGGACGCCGTGGCCCACATGAAGGACGCCGTCAAGAAGACCTACGGCCTGAAGGGCGAGAAGATCGTCAACATGAACATCGCCGCTGTGGACGCCGGCCTTAACGCACTGGTGGAGGTCAAGGTGAAGCCCGAGTGGACGAACCTCACCGACAAGGCGCTGAAGCCCGCCGACGAGAACCTGCCCTACGTCATCAAGAACATTCTGGTACCCATCAACGCCCAGAAGGGCGACGATCTGCCTGTCTCCGCCTTCAAGGGCATGGAGGACGGCACCATGCCGCTGGGTACCTCCCGCTACGAGAAGCGCGGCATCGCCACCCATCTGCCTGTGTGGGACGCTGCCGAGTGCCTCCAGTGCAATATGTGCTCCTTTGTCTGCCCCCACGCCGTCATCCGCCCGTTCCTGCTGGACGAGGGCGAGGTCAAGGCGGCTCCCGTGGATATGACGCTGGTGGATGCCAAGGGCCCCGGTCTGGACGGCCTGAAGTATACCATGGGCGTGTCCACGCTGGACTGCACCAGCTGCGGCAGCTGTGTGGCCTCCTGCCCCAAGAGCGGCAAGGCGCTGAAGATGGTACCTGCTCACGAGGTGTCTCTGGATCAGACCGGCTGGAACTTCCTGACCGGCGTGAAGGAAAAGACCTCCCGCGTGGACAAGTTCACCCTGAAGGGCAGTCAGTTCAAGCAGCCTCTGGTGGAGTTCAACGGCGCCTGCGCCGGCTGCGGCGAGACGCCCTATATCAAGCTGCTGACCCAAATGTTCGGCGACAAGATGTATCTGGCCAACGCCACCGGCTGCACCCAGGCATGGGGCGCGGCCATGCCCTGTGTGCCGTACTGCAAGAACGCCGAGGGCAAGGGTGTGGCATGGTCTAACTCCCTGTTTGAGAACAACGCCGAGTTCTCCTACGGTATGTGTCTGGCTGTCAAGCAGCTGCGCGAGTGCGTCACCGGCTACGTCAAGGAGTTGGATGCGCTGACCAAGGATGAGGCCGTCAAGGCCGCCATTGCCAAGTGGCTGGAGACCTACGAGGATCTGGATGCCTCCACTCCCGCTACCGAGGCGCTGGTGGCGCTGCTGGAGAATGGCAAGTTCTCTGCCGAGGAGCAGGCCATCGTGGACGAGATCCTCAAGCGCAAGAAGGATATGTCCAAGAAGACCATGTGGATGTACGGCGGCGACGGCTGGGCCTACGACATCGGCTACGGCGGCCTCGACCACGTCTTCGCCATGGGCGAGGATGTCAACGTGCTGCTGGTGGACACCGAGGTGTACTCCAATACCGGCGGACAGTCCTCCAAGGCCACGCCCATCGGCGCGGTGGCGCAGTTCCAGGCCAGCGGCAAGAAGACCAAGAAGAAAGACCTTGGTATGCTGATGATGACCTACGACAACGTGTACGTGGCACAGTGCTCCATGGGCGCCAATCCCAACCAGCTCATCAAGGCCATCAAGGAGGCCGAGGCTCACAAGGGTCCGTCCATCGTCATCTGCTACGCGCCCTGCATCAACCACGGTATCAAGAAGGGCATGAACAACGTCCAGCAGGAGATGAAGGACGCTGTCAACTCTGGCTACTGGAACCTGTACCGGTATAGCCCGGAGACCAAGACCTTCACGCTGGACAGTAAGGAACCCACCATGCCGCTGTATGACTTCATGAAGGGCGAGGTGCGCTATGCCTCTCTGGAGCTGAGCTTCCCCGAAAATGCCAAGGTGCTGTTCGCCGAGGCAGAGGAGGCCGCCAAGGAGAAGTACGACGCCTACAAGCGCCGTGCGGAGAAGTAAGGAAGTTTCTCTGTGGTAAACTTCTTCGTGAATTTGTGACAAAATAAGATAGAGCCGCCCTTGGGGCGGCTCTATCTTATTTTTCTTTTGTTTCGGCGCAGATTATTTTTTATTGCGGTGATAAATATCCGTTAATTTGTTGACATACAGCAGGGAGAGTGATAAAATTAACAAAGTAAATCCGACTTCATGAGGGGAAAGGGAGAACACTATGGCAGTACCGTTTGACTACACATCAGAATACAGACGCAAGCTCTGTACACCGGATGAAGCCGCCAAGGTCGTTAAGAGCGGTGACTGGATCGACATCGGCATGGGCGCGGGCTTTCCCTCGTTAATGGACGCCGCCATTGCCCACCGTAAGGAGGAGCTGCGGGACGTGAAGATCCGCGGTTATCTGATCTTTGAACCCATTCAGATGGTGGAGTGCGACCCCACCCGGCAGCACTTTGTCTACAACAGCTGGCATATGTCCGGCTACGAGCGCAAGCTCTGCGACAAGGGGCTTTGCAACTTCAACCCCATGGTGTTCCGCAATCTGGGCTGGTACTACACCCAGTTCCTGACAGTGAACGTGGCCATGATGTGCGTCACCCCCATGAATGAGCACGGCTACTTCAACTTCGCCGCCTCCACCGCCTCCGCCCGCGCCACGCTGGATAAGGCGGATATCGTGATCCTGGAGGTCAACGAAAACCTGCCCTGGGTCTACGGCGGTCTGGACGAGTGCATCCACATCAGCGACGTGGATATGATCGTGGAGGGTCCCCACGGCGCACTGCCCAGCGTCAAGTCGCCTCCCGCCTCCGAGGCGGAGATGAAGATCGCCGAGTATGTGGTGCAGAACATGGTGGACGGCTCCACGCTCCAGCTGGGTATCGGCTCGCTGCCCAACGCCGTGGGGCAGATGATCGCCAAGAGCGACCTGAAGGGTCTGGGCATCCATACGGAGATGCTGTGCGACAGCTATCTGGATATGTACAAGGCCGGCAAGATCACCAATACCCACAAGCGGCTGGATCGCTATAAGAGCATCTTTGGTCTCGCCATCGGCTCTCCCGACCTGTACGACTGGATCCGGGAAAACCCCGGCGTGGTCACATACCCCATCAGCTACTGCAACGACCCCGCCAACGTGGGCAAGCAGGACAACTTCGTGTCCATCAACAACTGCATTTCCGTGGATCTGTACGGTCAGATCTGCGCCGAAAGCTCCGGCATCCGCCAGATCAGCGGTACCGGCGGCCAGCTGGACTTCCTGGAGGGTGCGGCGCTGTCCAACGGCGGCAAGGCGTTTATCTGCCTGACCTCCTCCTTCACGGATAAGCAGGGCAACGTCAAGTCCCGCATCAACCCGCTGCTGTCCCCCGGCGATATCGTCACCGATCCCCGCAGCCTGGCATACTACATCGTCACCGAGTACGGCGGCGTCAATCTGGTGGGCTGCTCCACGTGGGAGCGTGCGGAGAAGCTGATCAGCATCGCCCACCCCATGTTCCGCGATGAGCTGATCGCCAACGCGGAGAAGCAGGGCATCTGGATCCGCTCCAACAAGCGGTAATACAACACAAATCAAATACGAACGGGGAGCGGTCATCCGCTCCCCGTTTTCCGATAAAGAGAACTGTCTTGACATTTTTTCGCGGATATAGTATACTCCCACCATACGAAAACAGCGATGATGAGAAGCAGTAAGCGGTCAGCGGATGCCAAGAGAGGGTGCGGCAGGTGTAAGCGCCCGTGACGCCCCGCCCAAGTCGTCTCGGAGCTTCGGGCTGAACGAGCAGTAGGCCACGACGGATGCCCTCCGTTATCGGGGCGGGGTGTAGCTGCACCCATGAGTGCGGGAGTTTTCCCGAATACAGGTGGTACCACGGACGTATATGTTCGCCCTGTTTTGCTATGGCAAAACGGAGCGGACTTTTTGTTTTGCCAAATACTCAAAAAGGAGAAAGCATATGAAAGAACTGCCGAAGGTGTACGATCCGCGGGACGTGGAGTCCCGGATCTACCAGATGTGGATGGACGGCGGCTGCTTCAAGGCCAAGCCCGATCCGGACAAGAAGCCGTTTTCCATCGTCATGCCGCCCCCCAACGTCACCGGCCAGCTCCACATGGGACACGCGCTGGACTGCACGCTGCAGGACATCCTGACCCGCTTCAAGCGGATGCAGGGCTATGAGGCGCTGTGGCTCCCCGGCACAGACCACGCCGGCATCGCCACCCAGATCAAGGTGGAGGAGGAGCTGCGTACCAAGGAGGGTCTGACCCGCTACGATCTGGGCCGCGAGAAGTTTTTGGAGCGCGTCTGGGCGTGGAAGGAGAAGTACGGCGACCGTATCGTGGAGCAGCAGAAGAAGATGGGCGCGTCCTGCGACTGGGACCGCAGCCGCTTCACCATGGACGAGGGCTGCTCCCGTGCTGTCCGCGAGACGTTTTGCGAGCTGTACGAGAAGGGGCTGATCTACAAGGGCAGCCGCATCATCAACTGGTGTCCCAACTGCCTGACGGCGCTGTCTGACGCCGAGGTGGAGTATGTGGACAAGCCCGGCCACCTGTGGTACGTGCGCTACCCGCTGAGCGACGGCAGCGGCGACATCATCATCGCCACCACCCGTCCGGAGACCATGCTGGGCGATACCGGTGTGGCGGTCAACCCGGAGGATGAGAAGTTCAAGCACCTCATCGGCAAGACCTGCATCCTGCCGCTGGTGGGCCGTGAGATCCCCATCGTGGGCGACGAGTACTGCGAGATCGGCTTCGGCACCGGCGCCGTGAAGATGACCCCGGCCCACGACCCCAACGACTTTGAGGTGGGTCTGCGCCACCATCTGGAGGTTATCCGCTGCATCGCCGACGACGGTAAGATCAACGAGAACGGCGGCAAGTACGAGGGTATGGACCGCTATGAGTGCCGCAAGGCCATTGTGGCCGATCTGGAGGCCGAGGGCTATCTGGTCAAGGCCGAGCCCTACTCTCACAACGTTGGCACCTGCTACCGCTGCCACAACGATGTGGAGCCGTTGATCTCTGCCCAGTGGTTCGTGAAGATGGCGCCGCTGGCCAAGGAGGCCATCCGTGTGGTGGAGGACGGCACCATCAAATTTGTGCCGGAGCGTTTCACCAAGACCTATATCAACTGGATGGAAAATGTCCACGACTGGTGCATCTCCCGTCAGCTCTGGTGGGGTCATCAGATCCCCGCTTGGTACTGCGACGAGTGCGGCCATATCAACGTGAGCCGTACCGACCCCACCAAGTGCGAAAAGTGCGGCTGCACCCACCTGACCCGCGAGGAGGACGTGCTGGATACATGGTTCAGCTCGGCTCTGTGGCCCTTCTCCACCATGGGTTGGCCCGATCTGGACGCCGCTGACCTGAACTACTGGTACCCCACCTCCGTCATGGTCACCGGCTACGATATCATCTTCTTCTGGGTGGCGCGCATGATCTTCTCCGGCATGGAGCAGATGAAGAAGGAGCCGTTCAAGACGGTGTTTATCCACGGTCTGGTCCGCGACGACAAGGGCCGCAAAATGTCCAAGTCCCTGGGCAATGGCATCGACCCGCTGGAGATGGCGGAGAAGTACGGCGCCGACGCTCTGCGCTTCAACCTCATTACCGGCAACAGCCCCGGCAACGATATGCGTTTCTTTGTGGAGAAGTGCGAGGCTATGCGCAACTTCGCCAATAAGATCTGGAACGCCAGCCGCTTCGTGATGATGAACCTGTCCATCGACAAGGTGCAGCTGCCGGAGAAGCTGGAGCTGGAGGACAAGTGGGTGCTCAGCCGCCTGAATACGCTGATCCGCGAGGTCACCGACAATCTGGAGGCGTATGAGCTGGGCGTGGCCTCCGCCAAGATCTACGACTTCATTTGGGACACCTACTGCGACTGGTATATCGAGCTGACCAAGACCCGTCTCAACGGCGAGGACGAGGCTGCCAAGCTGGCCGCCGAGAACGTGCTGTGCTACGTGCTGCTGCGGATCATGGAGCTGCTGCATCCGTTCATGCCCTTCATTACCGAGGAGATATGGCAGGCGCTGCCCCACGAGGGCGACTATCTGATCACCGCCAAGTGGCCGGAGTATCAGGACGCCCTGCACTTCCCGGAGGCAGAAACCGCTATGGAGGCGGTGAAGGATGCCATCTCTGCCATCCGCGCCCGCCGCGCCGAGATGAACGTGCCGCCCAGCCGCAAGGCACAGGTGGTCATTGTGGCAGCCCAGCCGGAAAACTATCAGATGGGCGCGCATTTCATCACCCGTATGGCCTACGCCAGCGAGCTAACGGTGCAGACCGCCGCGCCCGCCGACCTGACCGGTATGGTGACAGTGGCGACCCACGATGCTACCATCTATATGCCCATGGCGGAGCTGGTGGATATCGCCAAGGAGCTGGCGCGCATCGCCGCCGAGCGCAAGAAGGCGGAGGAAAACCTCCAGCGCATCGAGGCCAAGCTGGCCAATGAGTCCTTCACCTCCCGGGCGCCGGAAAATGTCGTCAATGCCGAGCGCGAAAAAGCGGAGAAGGCCCGCGCCCTCATCGCCAAGCTTGACGAGTCCGCCGCTGCCATGCAGATCTGAATTTCCTGACCGTACAGGCATGATTCGACAGTAAAAACTGCATAGATACACTATAATCACCGTAGATCAACGATCTGCGGTGATTATTTTTGCAAAGGAGCATTGGATATGGAAGTGTTGACCAGATGTGAGGGGAACTGTTTGGAGTTCTTTTTGAAAGGGGAGTTGGACCATCACGGCGCACAGGGTCTTCTGCTCCGCTTGGAGCAGGACATACAGAAGGCGCTGCCGATGGCACTGATCCTGGATTTCACGGACGTGACGTTTATGGACAGCTCCGGCATCGCCGTAGCGCTGCGGGGCTGGCAGCGTATGCGGGAACTGGGAGGTGCCGTGACACTGCGCCATGTAGCGCCGCAGCCCCGGAAGGTATTTGAGGCGGCAGGCATTGGGCGAATGATGACCATCGCTTGAGAAGATAGGAGGAGAGTACATATGACACGCGCCGAAAACTATGTGACCATCGAATTTCTCAGCCGCAGCAGCAACGAGAGCTTTGCGCGCTCTGCTGCGGCGGGCTTTGCGCTGCAGCTTGATCCGACGCTGGACGAGATGGGCGACATCAAGACCGCCGTCAGTGAAGCGGTGACCAACGCCATCGTCCACGCTTATCCGGACGCGCTGGGGAAGATCGTCATGAAGATGAAGCTGCTCAAGGGAAACGTGCTGGAGATCACCATTCGCGATTGGGGCTGCGGCATCGCCGATGTAGAGGAGGCACGGCGTCCGCTGTTCACCACCGGCGGCAGCGAACGCAGCGGTATGGGCTTCACCATCATGGAGAGCTTTATGGACAAGCTCACCGTCCGTTCGATAGCAGGTAAGGGTACCTCCGTCCAGATGCGAAAGCGCATCGCGCCGCGTCTGGTGTCGCGATGACGGCGGAGGACCGCATGGCGCTGTTGGAGCGGGCGCAGCAGGGAGACGATGACGCCTGTCAGCAGATGCTCCTGGAAAATACCGGCTTGATCTGGTCGATCGTCAAGCGCTATCGCGGCTGCGGCGTAGAGACGGATGACCTGTATCAGCTTGGATGCATTGGATTTATAAAGGCTGTAAAGGGATTTGACCTCACATACGGAACGCAGTTTTCCACCTACGCCGTACCCAAGATCGCAGGGGAGATCCGCCGCTTCCTGCGGGATGACGGCCCCATAAAAGTTGGACGCACCCTGCGGGAGAAGGGGCAGATGCTCTGGGCGGCCAAGGAGCGCCTGCAAAATCGTCTGGGCTGCGCGCCGCGGCTCTCCGAATTGGCGGAGGAGACCGGCCTCACCGTGGAGGAGATCGCCCACATTGAGCTGGCGGTGGTGGCGCCGGAATCCCTACAGCAGGAGACGACGGAGGGACTGACGCTGGAATCTCTGCTGGGTACGGAGGAGCCGGAGGCGGGCATGGTGGAGCGGCTCGCTCTGCGAGAGGCCATCGACCGCCTGCCGGAACAGGAGAAAAAGACCATCCTTCTCCGGTTTTTCAAGGGCTTGACACAGGAGCAGACCGCCCGGCTCCTGCATGTTTCACAGGTGCAGGTATCCCGCATGGAGCGCCGCAGCTTGCAGAAGCTTCGGGAGCTGCTGAGCGATTGACCGGTAGGTCGCGCTCAGGGCCGCAGCCGCGGCTGCTCCGGTCGAGAGAGCATGGCGCCGCCGTCATCCAGCGGCAAAAACTCCGTCATGACGCCGCGATAGCGCTTGGGGAGAAACGTGTTCTGACAGCGCGGGTTTCGCCGTTCCTTGATGGCCACCGTTTCAAAGAAGGTTTTCCAGAGCCGCCTGTATTGGATCTCCGTTTCATCCGGCGCCGCCAGCTCCAGATGCTCCATCGGTACGATGCAGGCGCGGCCCTGCGCGTGGAACAGGACCTCGCGGTTGGTTCTATCGAAGATGAAAAATGTCTCATTGGCATAACGCTCACAGAAATGGTGACGCAGCAGCGGCAGAACACGGTTTTTTGGCTCGATCACCGCGCCAAGCACACCGTGATAGTCCGAAAAACGCACAAATCCCCGGAGTTTTTCCAGCTCGCCGCTCATGTGTCGGAGAGCCTTGTGCAGCGGATAGTATACCGGATCGGACAGATCCCTCATGAAACCGCCGCCCTCCCGCAGTACCTTGCAGGCAAATGCGTAGAGATGCAGCTCCTTGTCCTCCATGCAGGTCAGGAAGGCTCTCCGCAGCACCTTTGCCGCCTGCGCCGACCGGGAAAATATCCCCTGATACACCCGCTTGCTGTGCGCGGCGCTGGTGGGTACAGTGCGCACCTCATACAGCGACAAAAATCCCTCGTCGGAAGAAAAACCGACGGGGGATTCCTTACAGGCATAGCTATCGTAAATGCAGCACAGAAACCCCGCGAACGTCCCATCGTATTGATAGATCACATCCAAGTCGTTCACCCCGCATCATCAAATAATGACAGCTGTTCTGCGCCGCTTTCCGGAAGAAGGCCCCGTTCCATCTGTGCCAGCTGCACCGGCAGCGTGTCCGGCGAGAAGCGCAGTCCCTGCCGCATTCTGCCGCCGCAGGTGATGAAAAACTGTGCTCGCTTCACCACGACGCCCAGCTTTTTCAGATCCTCGAAGCGGAGATGGCTTTGCCGCCGAGCTGACAGGATGCGCCGCGCACTGACCGGGCCGATGCCCGGCACACGCAGCAGCGTCTCCAGATCCGCCCGCATGATCTCCACCGGGAACTGTTCCAGATGCGCCACCGCCCAACTGGATTTCGGATCGAGCCGACAGTCGAAGTTGGGGTGCGCGTCGTCCAGCAGCTCCGCGGCGCGGAAGCCATAGAAGCGCAGCAGCCAGTCCGCCTGATACAGCCGATGCTCCCGCAGCAGCGGCGGTTTTGTGTCAAGAGCAGGGAGGAGGCGGTTCTCCACCACCGGCACATACGCTGAATAAAACACCCGCTTGAGCCGGAACTTCTCGTACAGTGACTCCGTCAATCGGAGGATGTGCCGGTCATCGTCACCGGTGGCGCCTACAATGAGCTGCGTGCTTTGCCCGGCTGGGGCAAACACCGGCGCGTGCCTGTACTTTGCAAGCTCCGCCTTGCTCTGGCGCACGCCGTCCCGTATCTGCCCCATAGGCCGCAGGATCGCGTCTTTTGTCTTATCCGGTGCTAGTGTCTGCAAGCCGGCTTGCGACGGCAGCTCGATGTTGACGCTGAGACGATCTGCCAACAAGCCAAGCTGTTCCACCAACTCCGGAGACGTGCCTGGAATGGCCTTGGCGTGTATGTAACCGTTGAACCGGTACTCCTCCCGCAGGATGCGAAGCGCCCGTATCATCTGCTCGGTGGTATAGTCCGGGCTGCGCAGTACGCCGCTGGAGAGAAACAACCCTTCGATGTAATTCCGCCGGTAAAAGCCGATGGTCAGTTCTGCCAGCTCCCGCGGTGTGAACGCCGCCCGCCGCGTGTCGTTGCTGCGCCGATTGATACAGTATTTGCAGTCAAAGGCGCAGACGTTGGTCATCAGTACCTTCAGCAGCGTGATGCAGCGGCCATCCGCCGAAAAGCTGTGGCAGCATCCGGCGATGGAGGAGGTGGTGTTGCCGATCATGCCGGCTCTGGCACCGCGCTGCACACCGCTGGAGGTACAGGCCGCATCGTACTTGGCGGCGTCCGTCAGGATCGTCAGCTTCTCCAGGACATCCATGCTGTTACGCCGTGCGGCGTCTGCGGCGGGGCGCCGGATGGTCGATGCAGTCGATGAGCCGCATTACGTTGGCAGCAATGGAACCTGCGCCCAGCAGGGTGATGAGCAATCCGATCGTCGTCATTATAGTTACCTCCATATCAAACTTATGTTCTACCCGCATTATAAATCGAACAGACGTTCTTGTCAACATAAATCGAACAAAATTTCTACTTATTTTTCGGTAACGGTTGACCGCAGGCCGATGCTGTATTAAAATAGAGGGCAAGAAAGAGAAAAGCGAGGCTTCTTCATGACGGAACTGGAGAGACGATTTATCGCGGCGCGGCGTGCTGCCATTGCCGCCGACTTCCAAAAGCTGAATCCGCGCCAGCAGGAGGGCGTGCTGACCACGGAGGGGCCGCTGCTGCTGCTGGCGGGCGCCGGGTCCGGCAAGACCACGGTGCTTATCAACCGCGTGGCCAATCTGCTGCGCTACGGGCGGGGCAGCGACAGTACGGATATCCCCATCCCCGTGACGGAGGACGTGACGGCGTTTCTGGAGGAATACGCCAAAGCGCCCGACGAGGAGCAGCGTCCGCTGATGCAGTACCTCTGCGCCGTGGAGCCCGCCCGCCCGTGGGAGGTGCTGGCCATCACCTTTACCAATAAGGCCGCCAACGAGTTGAAGGAGCGGCTGGGCCGTATGCTGGGGGAGAAGGTGGCGCAGGACGTGTGGGCGTCCACATTTCACTCCGCCTGTGTCCGTATCCTGCGCCGGGACATCGACCGTCTCGGCTTTGACCGCAGCTTTACCATCTACGATACGGATGACAGCAAGCGGGTCATCAAGGACATTCTCAAGGAGTTGTCACTGGACGAGAAGGCGTTTCCGCCCAGAGAGATCCTGAGCGTTATTTCCCGTGCAAAGGACGATATGCAGTCGCCGGAGGCGTTTATCCAGCAGTGGCAGGCCATTAACGATTGGCGGCGCATCAGGATCGGTAAAGTCTATGCACTTTACAACAGAAAGCTGCGGGACGCCAATGCGCTGGACTTCGACGACATCATCCTGCACACCGTCCGGCTGCTGCAAGACTGCCCGGATGTGCGGGCGTACTACCAGAACAAATTCCGTTATATCCTCATCGACGAGTATCAGGACACCAACCACCTGCAATACCTGCTGGCCAGCCTTCTGACCAACGAACGGCACAATATCTGCGTGGTGGGCGACGATGACCAGAGTATTTACCGTTTCCGCGGCGCGGACATCAGCAACATTCTCAGCTTTGAAAAGGAGTACAAGGGCGCCCGCACCATCCGGCTGGAGCAGAATTACCGCTCCACGCAGAACATTCTGGACGCGGCCAACGCCGTCATCCGCCACAACGAGGGACGCAAGGGAAAGACCCTGTGGACGGAGAACGGGGCGGGGGAGAAGGTCACCGTCAAGACAGCCTTTAATGAGAGCGACGAGGCCAATTATGTGGTGGGGCAGATGATGACCGGCTACCGCCGGGGCGAAAGCTGGAAGGACAACGCGGTGCTCTACCGGATGAACGCCCAGTCCAACGCGCTGGAATATGCGTTCAAGCGCAACGGCGTACCCTACAAGATCTACGGCGGCATGAAGTTCTTCGACCGCGCCGAGGTCAAGGATATGCTGGCGTATCTGTGCGTCATCAGCAATACCGCCGACGACCTGCGTCTGCGGCGCATCATCAACGTACCCTCCCGCAAGATCGGGCAGACCACCGTGGACAAGGCGCAGCTTCTTGCCACCGAGCAGGGAAGCTCCCTCTATGAGGTGCTTCTCCACGCGGCTGACTATCCGGAATTGAAAAATGCAGCTGGCAAGCTCCTCGCCTTTACAGACATGATCGAGTCTCTGCGCCGGCAGCTGCCGGACTCCGACCTCATGGCGTTCTACGATCTGGTCTGCGACAAGAGCGGCTACACCGCCGCCCTGCGGGAAAAGGACGATGTAGAGAGCCGCGGCCGTCTGGAGAACGTGGAGGAGCTGAAATCCAGCATCCAGGGCTATCTGGAAAACGCGGAGGGTGAGCCGACGCTGGCGGGCTTTCTGGACGAGGTGGCGCTGTACACCGATCTGGACAGCCAGTCCGACAGCGACAACTGCGTGACCATGATGACCATGCACGCTGCCAAGGGTCTGGAATTTCCCCATGTCTATGTGGTGGGCATGGAGGACGGACTTTTCCCCGGAAATCGCGCCATGGGCGACGCGGAGGAGATGGAGGAGGAGCGGCGTCTTTGCTATGTGGCCATGACCCGTGCCAAGGAGACGCTGACGCTGACAAACGCACGGCAGCGTATGCTGTTCGGCCGCACGGCCCCCGCCATGCCCTCCCGCTTCTTGAAGGAGATCCCGGAGGAGAACATGGAGTGGCTCAGCAAGCCGCAGCCCCGCAGTGTGGAGAGCGACATCGGCTGGGGCGACGGCCTTGGCGATGGATACGCGGGCCAACACAGCGGATACGGGGAGCGATACGGCAGCTACGGCAGTAGGCAGAGCCGCCGCGCTGCACCGGTCACCACGTCCCACGCATCTGCCGTTCCCACCGCAAAGCCGCTGCAAGCGGCGGCAGGCGGCGTTCGGAAGGCGGCGCCCTTCGGCGGGCTGATGCAGTTGGCACCGGGTGAGAGCGTGCGCCACGATGCCTTCGGGCATGGTATGGTGCTGTCCGTCCGGGTCATGGGCAACGATGCGCTCATCGAGGTGGCCTTCGACACCGTGGGTACAAAAAAGCTGATGCTGCGGGCTGCCATGGGGCATCTGACCAAGGAATAAGCCCTTGTAAACTTAAAGTTGCGCCGGTTCCTGTACAGGCAACCTGAAGTTGATGGACATACCGGCGGCGATGGGATAAAATTCAAGATAGAAAGACAGTTTGACCGACGAAAGGAGACACGCGATGGGATTTGGGTTTGGTTTCAGCGCATTCGGTGCTATGTTCGTTCTGATGTTCGGCGTTATGCTGGTACTATTTATCGTTACAGCGGTGCGGGGCATCAGCACATGGAGTAAGAACAATCATTCGCCGCGCCTGACGGTGGAGGCCACCGTGGTGTCCAAGCGGCAGAATACCTCCGTACACCACCACAACAACGCCGGTGACGCCACCGGCGCCCACGGTATACACACTACCACCTCCACCACCTATTACGCCACCTTTCAGGTGGCCAGCGGTGACCGGATGGAGCTGCACGTTGGCGGCCGGGAGTACGGTATGCTGGCCGAGGGTGACTTTGGTGAGCTGACGTTTCAGGGTACACGCTATCTGGGCTTTGCCCGACAGGGTGTGGGCGAGCCAACACCAGTCGAAGAAAACGAGGGAAAATCAGCGGCGGACGATGAAAAGCACCGCAGTTGGGACCCGGAGCTGTAAAAGACACTGAAACAGGAACAGCACAGCGCGGCTAAAAAGCCGCGCTGTGCTGTTTTTGCGTTGGTTGGGAAAAGAAGAACGCCCTGCGGAAAACTCCGCAGGGCGCTTGTCTGTACAGTTCAGGCGCTGATCAAACTCAGATCGCGCGGGTAACTTTGCCGGAACGCAGGCACCGGGTACAAACATATACATGGCGAGGCGTGCCGTTGATCACTGCCTTCACGCGCTTGACATTGGGCTTCCAGGGGCGATTGGAACGCCGATGAGAGTGAGAGACCTTGATGCCGAAGCTCACGCCCTTGTCGCAAAATTCGCACTTAGCCATCCGTTGCACCTCCTTGCTGTCATAACATACGGGTCGCTTGCACCGCAAGCAGTTGATATAATAACAGATAATGTCATGAATTGCAAGCACTATTTGACAAAAAAACGAAATTTTTTTGAAAGGGGAAAGTGTTGCGTAACAAAGGGATACAAGATATAATATGAAGTGGTAATTACGCGTATTTGCCGCCGTCGGCGGCAGGCGCCTCACAGGAGGGAGCTTTATGGAAAAAGTCAAGCGCACACCGGCCAGCCTGAAGAACATGGTGGAGACCTTCAACATGGAGATCCTACACAAGGGCCGGGATTTTGACAACACCGTTGTGACCATTTCGGATGTGAACCGACCGGCCTTGCAGCTGGTGGGTTTTTATGATTATTTTGACGACAAACGCCTGCAAATTCTGGGACGGGGCGAAATGCAGTTTCTGGAGCGGATGACGGAGGCGGAGCGGACGCGGGTATTCAACAAGCTGCTGAGCTACCCGTTCCCCGCCATGATCGTTGCCCGAGACATGGAGGCGCCGTCGGAGCTGGTGCAGATGGCGAATAAGCACGACCGCACGCTGCTGCGCTCGGCGGAGTCCACGGTGGATGTGACCAGTAAGCTCATCGACTATCTGAACCGTGCCATGGCGCCCCAGATCGCCCGCCACGGCGTGCTGATGAACATTTACGGCCAGGGCGTGTTGATTTTGGGCGACTCCGGCATCGGCAAGAGCGAGACCGCCATTGAACTGCTCAAGCGCGGCCACCGTCTGGTGGCGGACGACGCCGTGGAGATCCGCCGTATCTCCAACAGCCTGTTTGGCACGGCGCCGGAGATCATCCGCCACTACATCGAGATCCGCGGCGTAGGCGTTATCGATGTGCAGCAGCTGTTCGGCATGGGCGCGGTGCAGTTTGACACGGAGATCGACCTTGTCATCCAGCTGGAGCAGTGGGTGGACGGTAAATTCTACGACCGGCTGGGGCTGGGTGAGGAGAAGTACGAGATGCTGGGGGTGGAGCTGCCCATCGTTACCATCCCCGTGCGGCCGGGTCGAAATCTGGCGGGCATCGTGGAGATCGCCACCATGAAGAACCGGCAGATGAAGTACGGATACAATGCGGCGCGGGATTTTGTGACACAGTTTGACAGTAAGATGGACGCAATGATAAAGGAGAACAGGGCAAAGTAATGAAGTATGTGGGTGTAGATATCGGCGGTACAAACCTGAAGGCGGGACTGGCGGACGAAAACGGCCATCTTCTCGCCGTACAGAAAATGAAGGTAGCGTCCATCACGGACCAGCAGTCTCTGGCGTGGACCATCGTGGCCATGACGCAGGAGCTTGCCAAGAGCGCCGGCGTACCGCTGGACGAGATCGCCTCCGTGGGCGTCGGCGTACCCGGAACGGTGGAGATCCGCTCCGGCTCTATCGGCTATACCTGCAACCTGCCGCTGCGGAACGTGCCGCTGCGGAAGCTGTTTCACCACTACCTGCCCATTCCGCTGTATATTGAGAACGATGCCAACTGTGCGGCGCTGGCGGAATACTATGTAGGCGCAGGCCGGGACAGCAAGCGCTTCGTGACCATCACGCTGGGTACCGGCGTGGGCGCGGGCATCATCCACAACGGCAAGATCTACCACGGCGCCAACGGCATGGCGGGCGAGGTGGGACACACGGTGATCCAGCGAAACGGCCTGCCCTGTCCCTGCGGGCGGCACGGCTGCTGGGAGCAGTACGCCTCGGCCTCCGCGCTGAAGCGCATGACGGCGGAGGCTGTGGCCGCCCATCCGGACAGTATTCTGGCCCGCGTGGTGGCGGAAAACGACGGCCATGTGTCCGGCCAGTCCGCGTTTATCGCGGCGCGGCAGGGCGACCCTGTGGGGCAGCGTATCTGCGACGAATATGTGGGCTATCTGGCCTGCGGCATCGTAAACGTGGTCAATGTGTTCCAGCCGGACGCGCTGGCCATCGGCGGCGGCGTCAGCAACGAGGCCGACGAGCAGCTCCTGCTGCCGGTACAGCGCTGTGTGGAGCGGGAGAGCATCCCGTGTGCCAAGAACCGGCGCACCCGCATCGTCAAGGCGGAGCTGGGCAATCAGGCCGGCATCATCGGCGCGGCGCTGCTGGGGAAGAACAAACGGATCTGAGGACCTTTCAGGAGGAGTTATGAGCTGGTACGAGGCATTGGATCAATGGACGGCGGATTACCTGCCGGATATAACATACGAGCACGACGCGCCGCTGTCCAGACACACGTCGTTCCGCATCGGCGGCCCGGCGCGGCGTATGGCGTTCCCCAAGGACGGCAGCCAGATGGTGCTGCTGATCGAGGCGGCGCGTACCTGCGGGGCGCGGCCGCTGGTCATCGGCAACGGCACGAACCTGCTGTTTCCCGATGAGGGGGTCGATCGTCTGGTGGTAAACACACGGGATATGTCCGGCGTGACGCTGGACGCGGAGGGCCGCGTTGCGGCGGAGGCCGGCGCATCCCTGTCGCGTGTGGCGGTATTCGCCCAGCAGCACGGACTGGCGGGGCTGGAATTTGCCCACGGCATCCCCGGCAGCGTGGGCGGTGCGGTGTGTATGAACGCAGGCGCCTACGGCGGTGAGATGCGGCAGGTGGTGCGCGAGGCGACGGTGCTGTTCCCGGAGGAGGGCATCCGGACGCTGACCGGCGAGGAGCTGGCCTTCTCGTACCGGCACAGTCTGCTGACAGACCGTCCCGACGCGGTGGTGCTGCGGGCTGTCTTTGCGCTGGAGGCCGGCGAGAGCGCCGCGATCCGGGAAAAAATGGACGAGCTGATGGCAAGGAGAAAGGCTTCACAGCCATTGGAATATCCCAGTGCGGGCAGCACCTTCAAGCGCCCGGAGGGATATTTTGCCGCCGCGCTCATCGACCAGTGCGGTCTGAAGGGCCTGACGGTGGGCGGCGCACAGGTATCGGAGAAGCACGCGGGCTTCGTCATCAACCGCGGCGGTGCTACCTGTGCAGACGTATTGGCGCTGATGGCGCAGGTACAGCAGCGCGTATGGGAGGAAAAGGGCGTCCGGCTGGAGCCGGAGGTCAAGGTGATACACTGAGGAGAAAAACGTGGAAATACTCATCATTTCGGGGCTTTCCGGCAGTGGAAAATCCCGTGCCGCCACTTTTCTGGAGGATATCGGCTACTATATCGTGGACAATCTGCCCGCGGAGATGATGCTGAAATTTGCCAATTTCTGCACGGCCTCCGGCGGGCGGTACGACCGGGTAGCACTGGTGTACGATGTCCGGGCGGGCGAGCCGTTCCAGCGGCTCATCGACGTGCTGGACAAGCTGCGCCGCAGGGACGGTGTCCGCTGCCATATGTTGTTTCTGGAGACAGATACGCGGGTCATTATCAGCCGCTACAAGGAGACGCGGCGCAGCCATCCGCTGTGTGCGGAGGGCATTTCCATCGAGGAGGCAGTCCGGCGCGAGCGGGAGCTGCTGGCGCCGGTGCGGGAGCACGCGGACTTCGTGCTGGACACCACGGCGTTTTCCACCTCCAAGCTGCGCAGCGAGCTTTTGACCCTGTTCGGCGGCGGCGACACCCGGCAGGCGCTGAATGTCAGCGTCATGTCCTTCGGCTTTAAGAATGGCCTGCCGTTGGAGGCAGATCTGGTATTTGATGTGCGGTTTCTCCCCAACCCCTACTATGTGCCGGAGCTGAAGACCCTGACGGGGCTGGACGAGCCGGTGCGGGAGTATGTGTTCGCATCGGAGGCGGCAGGGCGGTTTTTGGAGCGGCTGGAGCCGCTGCTGGCATTTCTGCTGCCCCAGTATTTGCAGGAGGGAAGGACGGAGCTGGTCATTGCCGTAGGCTGCACCGGCGGCCGGCATCGCTCTACGGCGATGGCACACCATCTGGCCACTTATATCGGCGGCTTGGGGTATCCGGTGTCTGAGAGCCACCGGGACATTTCGCGGTAAGGAGGAGCGACGATGAGCTCATTTGCGTACAAGGCAAAAAACGAGATGTGCCGGACACAGCTATCCCGGCAGTGCTGCGCCCGGGCGGAGGCCTACGGTGTGCTGCTGTACTGCAACACCTTCACACCGTCGGAGGTGCGGATCATCACGGAGAATCCGGAATTTGCCGCACGGCTGCCTAAGCTGTTCCACAAGGCATTTTCCCTGAAATTCGACCAGCTGCCGGAAAAGGACGGACGGGGGAAGCTGATCTTCCGCATCACAGACCGGGACAAGCTGGCACGGGTCATCAACACGCTGGGGTACGACCCCCAGCAGATCATGGCGCTGCACGTCAACTTTGGATTATTGGAGGACGACTGCTGCCGGACGGCATTCCTGCGGGGTGCGTTTCTGGCCGGCGGCAGCGTGACCGACCCGGAAAAACGATACCACATGGAGCTGGCCACCAGTCACAAGCAGGCCAGCCGCGAGGTGTCCAGACTGTTGGAGGAGATGGGATTTCTGCCTCGCTCCGTACAGCGCGGCGCCAGCTCTCTCATTTATTTCAAGCAGTCGGAGCATATTGAAGATCTGCTGACAAAGATCGGCGCGCCGGCGGCTGCCATGGACATCATGACCGCCAAGGTGGACAAGGAGATCCGCAACGGCGCCAACCGCGCCATGAACTGCGACATGGCCAACGTGAATAAGACGCTGGATGCGGCACAGGAGCAGGTATCCGCCATTGAAAAGCTGCGGGAGAGCCGGCGCTGGGAGCTGCTGCCGGAGAAATTGCGGCAGACGGCGGCGCTGCGTCTGGCGTATCCGGAGCTTTCACTGACACAGCTGGCGGAGCGATGCGACCCGCCGGTGACAAAATCCTGCATCAACCATCGGATGCGCAAACTCATGGAGGAGGCAAACGAGCTATGACAAAGAGAGAACGGTGCCTGCGGGCCAAGGAATGCCACGAAAAGGGCCTGAACTGCGGCCAAAGCGTACTGCTGGCCTTTACGGATGTAACGGGTCTGACGGAGGCGCAGAGCATGGCGGTGGCCAGCGGCTTCGGCGGCGGACTGCGCTATGGCGGCGCGTGCGGCGTGGTCAATGCGGCGGCTGTGGTGCTGGGTATGGTGTATCCCAGCACGCTGGAGAATGGCCCCGCGGGGAAAAAGCGCTCCACAGAGCTGACGCAGGATTTTCAGCGGCGATTCATGGCGCGGTTCCACAAGCTGGACTGCCGCGAGCTGCTGGCGGAGAAGGAGCTGGATGCCACGGATATGGCGCGGGAGCTGGGTGTGACGCACCACTGCCGGATGCTGGTGGTATCCGGCACAGAGCTGCTGTGCGATATGCTGGACGAGCTTTGTAAATAACACAGAAGGACAGGGGATACCATGGGATTCGTACATTTGCACGTCCATACGGAGTACAGTCTGCTGGACGGTGCCTGCCGGATACGGGATCTTCCGGCGCTGGTCAAGGAGATGGGGCAGAACGCGGTGGCCATTACGGACCACGGCGTGATGTATGGCGCCATCGACTTTTACCGCGCCTGCAAAAAGGAGGGTATCCATCCCATCATCGGCTGCGAGGTCTATGTGGCGCGCCGCACGCGCTTTGATAAGCAGCACGAGTTTGATGCGGAGTCCCGCCATCTGGTGCTGCTGTGCAAAAACGAGACGGGCTATCGCAACCTGTCCTATATGGTCAGTCAGGCGTTTACCGAGGGCTTCTACATCAAGCCCCGTATCGACATGGAGCTGCTGCGTCAGCATTCCGAGGGACTGATCGCCCTGTCGGCCTGTCTGGCAGGCGAGATCCCCCGTCGGCTGGTGAACGGTGACTACGACGGGGCGAAGGAGTATGCCCTGACCATGCGGGACATCTTCGGGGAGGACAGCTTCTATCTGGAATTACAGGATCATGGCATTGCCGACCAGACCGAGGTGAACCGGCAGCTTCTGCGCCTCCACAACGAGACGGGCATCCCGCTGGTGTGTACCAACGATGCCCACTATCTGCGGAGGGAGGACGCCGAGAGCCACGATGTGCTGCTGTGTATCCAGACGGGCAAGACCGTGGACGACGCCAACCGGATGCGCTACGAGCCGCAGAATTTCTATCTGCGCTCCACAGAGGAGATGGAGGCGCTGTTCGCCGGGTATCCGGAGGCGGTGGCCAATACCCAGCGCATCGCGGATATGTGCCAGCTGGAATTTACGTTCGGCAAATACCACCTGCCGGAGTTCCAGCTGCCGGAGGGCTACGACTCGCCCTCGTATTTGCGAAAGCTGTGTGACGAGGGGTTTGTCAAGCGGTACGGCGGCAGCAGGCCGGACTACCGCAAGCAGCTGGACTATGAGCTGGACATGATCGAAAAGATGGGGTTCACCGATTACTTCCTCATCGTGTCCGACTTTGTGCGCTACGCCAAAAGCGTGGATATCCCAGTAGGGCCGGGGCGCGGCTCCGCCGCAGGCTCTATGGTGTCCTATTGTCTGGAGATCACGGATATCGACCCCATGAAGTACGACCTGTACTTTGAGCGGTTTCTCAACCCGGAGCGGGTATCCATGCCCGATATCGATATGGACTTCGGCGACACAAGACGAGGTGAGGTGGTGGACTACGTTCGCCGGAAGTACGGCGACGACCATGTGGCCCAGATCGTTACCTTCGGCACCATGGCGGCACGCGCCGCCATCCGGGATGTGGGCCGCGCCCTGAATATGACCTATGCCGAGGTGGACGTGGTGGCCAAGCTGGTACCGGCAGGGCCGGGCGCGCTGCATATCACGCTGCAGGACGCGCTGAAGCTCAGCAAGCAGCTGGCCGACCTGTACCGGGACGATCCACGGGTGAAGAAGCTCATCGACACCGCCATGGCGCTGGAGGGGATGCCCCGCCACGCCTCCACCCACGCGGCTGGCGTGGTCATCACCAAGCGTCCGGTGTACGAATATGTGCCGCTGGCACGGAATGACGACGCCGTGGTGTGCCAGTATGTCATGACCACGCTGGAGGAGCTGGGGCTGCTGAAAATGGACTTTCTGGGGCTGCGGAACCTGACGGTGCTTGACGACGCAGTGAAAATGGTGCAGCGGTACAAGCCGGACTTTACGCTGGACGGCATCCCCGACGACGACCCGGAGACCTACGAGATGATCTCGCAGGGCCGGACATCCGGTGTGTTCCAGATCGAATCCACCGGCATGACCGGCGTTTGCGTGGGGTTGAAGCCCCAGAACATCGAGGATATCACCGCTGTTATAGCCCTGTACCGGCCGGGCCCCATGGAGTCCATCCCGCGCTTTATCGCCTGCAAGCACGACCCCAAGCTGGTGACATACAAGCACCCCAAGCTGATCCCCATCCTGTCGGTGACCTACGGCTGCATCGTCTATCAAGAGCAGGTCATCCGCATTTTTCAGGAGCTGGGCGGCTTCTCGCTGGGACAGGCGGACATGGTGCGCCGGGCTATCAGCAAGAAGAAGGCCAAAGAGATCGAGAAGGAACGGCACGCCTTTGTCTACGGCGACCCGGAGCGGGGCATCCCCGGCTGTATCGCCAACGGCATCGAGGAGGCCACGGCGCAGGCCATTTACGATGAGATCTTTGACTTCGCCAACTACGCCTTCAATAAGGCTCACGCCGTCAGCTACGCGGTGGTGGCCTACCAGACGGCATACTTCAAGTGCCACTACACCAAGGAGTATATGGCGGCGCTGCTGACCAGCGTGCTGGATAACTCCGACAAGGTGGCGGGCTATATCGGCGAGTGCCGGGACTGCGGCATCACGCTGCTGCCGCCGGATGTGAACCGCTCCTATGACCGGTTCACCGTGGAGCCGGAGGGCATCCGCTTTGGTCTGGTGGCCATCAAGAACATTGGACGGGGCTTCATCCTATCTGTGGTGAAGGAGCGGGAGCAGGGGGGACTGTTCAAGTCCTTTCAGGACTTCTGCCAGCGGATGTATGACTGCGGCGATATGAACAAGCGTGCCGTGGAGAATCTCATCCGCAGCGGCGCCTTCGACAGTCTGGGGGACAGGCGCTCCCAGCTCATCGCCGTGTATGAGATGGTGCTGGACACCATCGGCAGCACCCGGCGGCAGAATGTAGAGGGACAGCTGGATATGTTCGGTATGGCGTCTGTCTCCGGCGGCGAGGGCGCCGACAAGATCCAGCTGCCGGACATCCCGGAGTACTCCGCCACCGAGCGGATGCACATGGAGAAGGAGACGACGGGACTGTACCTGTCCGGCCACCCCATGACCGACCGGCGGCCGCTGGCACGGAGGCTGGGCGCCGCCGCCATCCACGAAATACTGGACGATTTTGCCGGGGAGGATGGGCCTGTACGGTTTGCCGACGGGCAGAATGTCACCGTGGCGGGTATCGTCACCGCCAGCAAGACCCGTACCACCAAAAACAACACCCTCATGGCCTACGTCATGGTGGAGGATGAGACGGCGGCCATCGAGCTGCTGTGCTTCAGCCGTACCATCGACCAGTGCGGCAGCTACATGGCGGTGAATACGCCGGTGCTGGTAAAGGGACGATTGTCCGTACGGGACGAGAAGCCGCCCCAGATCATGTGCGACAGCATCTACCCGCTGGAGCAGAGCGTCCCGACAGGGGAGACGCAGCGCCAGCAACCTGAGGAGCGAGCGGTCATCTATCTGAAGGTTCCCAGCATGGACAGCCGGGAATTCCGGCAGATCAGCCGCGTCATGACCATGTTTGAGGGTGACACGCCCCTGAAGGTACGGGTCGCGGACACCGGCAAGATGCTGGGTACCACGTGCCTGAACCATCCGGCGTTCCTGCAGGAGTGCCGGGAGTGGCTGGGTGATGACAATGTGGTGGTACGAAAGAAATAACGGGTAACGGGTGCGGCGCGGAAGCGCCGCACCTTTGCGCATTCGGGGCATACACTGTACTGAAAGAGCCATTCTTTCAGTACTTATTAGGAGGTCATACCATGCCTGAGAATCTGATGCCGGGCCCCGTCTGCGATCTGAGCAGCGTGCGCGAGTCCGTTTGCGTCCATACACGGAAGATCTTTGACTCCTGCCGCGACAAGGACTGTGTGGAGGATCTGCGCTTTTATCCCACCACAGCGGCACAGGAGGTGCTGCGTACATCCCAGATGATCAAGGGCGGTACGGCGGAGCTGCTGTATATTTATACGGACGTAGAGCCGGTCACCTTCAACCGCGGGTTCTACTCCATCGATATGCGGTTTTTCTACCGGGTCACCCTGCAAGTCTGCACCGGCACGCCCCGCTATACCGAGGCGGAGGGGTTGTGCGTCTTTGACAAGCGCTGTATCCTGTTTGGCAGCGAGGGGAGCGCCAAGATCTTCTCCTCGGACACGGCGCTTGACGAGCTGGATATCCCCGGCCGGATGCGGACGGATCTGCCCATCGCCGTGGTGGAGGCGGTGGATCCCATCGTGCTGGATACCAAGGTGACGGATTGCCCGCCCGCACCGGCCTGCGACTGTGGACGACTGACGGAGATCCCCTCCTTTATCGCCCAGAGCTTTGGGCAGACGCTGGTACTCGATGACAGCGCCAATCGGCGGTTCTATGTGACGCTGGGGCAATTCACGCTGGTGCGTCTGGAGCGGGATACTCAGCTTTTGATCCCGGTGTACGACTACTGCATCCCCCAGTCCGAATGTCCCTGCGACGCGCAGGAGGATCCCTGCGGGCTGTTCCGCAGCGTGGCCTTCCCGGTCAACGAGTTCTTCCCGCCCAACACGGTGGAGACGCCCAACGACTACAACAGCACACGCAATTACTGCGCCTGCCACTGAGGAAGGGGAGCCGTACCGCTGCCGGTACGGCTCCCGCTCTTTACAAATCCCTGTTTTTTGCGTATAATAAAGAAAAAAGCAGGGGAGGGCTCTTCCATGGGTATTGGTTTCATCCAGGACAAGCTGGAAATCAAATTCCTCATCTTATATATCGCCGCCCGGGTCACAGAGCCGCTGGAGCCGGCGGCTATGCAGGATCTGACCATGTGCGACGACGGCATCGACTATTTCGATTACGCCGAGTGCCTGAACGATCTGGTAAAGACGGAGCATCTCCGTGTCACAGAGGATGGGCGGTACGTTATCACGGAGAAGGGGCTGAAGAACAGCCAGATCTGCGAGTCCAGCCTGCCGTACTCCGTGCGGCAGCATTCCGACAAGAATATTGCCGCGTATAACAAAGAGGCACTGCGCCGCGCACAGGTGCAGAGCCATGTGACGGAGCGGGAGAACGGCACCTACACGGTGACGCTGGCGCTGCGTGACGATGTGGACGAGCTGATGGAGCTGCGCCTGATGGTGGCGGACCGCGCCACGGCGGATGGGCTGGCACAGCGGTTCCAGCAGGAGCCGGAGAAGCTGTACGCACAGATGACCGAGCTGCTGTGCGGCCGGTAAAACGTCTGTATATCCATACGAAAAAGATACAAAAGCACCGCGGCAGCGCCGCGGTGCTTTTCTGTTATTTTTTCTTTTTCTTGCCATCCTTGGGCTTGCCGTCCAGACCGATAGGCGCCTGTCCACTGATGGCGCGGTAGTGGTTGATCTTGTCCACACGCTTCTGCTGCTTGAGCGCCTTTTCCTTCTCCTTGGCCTTCTTGGCGGCGGCCTTCTTGTCCGCCTCCTTCTTCTGGCGATAGGCCACCTTGTCCGGATCCTCCTCCAGATCCTTATACTTCTCGGGATGTCTGGCCCAGTCGATGCGATAAGCCGTCAGCGCGATCATCAAAATCGCGCCCACAATGATGATGCCGTAAAAAAGAATATCCCAGAACATAGGAGGACCTCCTGTACATATTTCTGTCAGTATACCGTAAACCGGGGCGGTTTGCAAGAAAATGTTTCCGGCACGGTTGTCTTTTGCCGAGGAAAAGCGTATAATAGGCCGCGTTGAAGTATTCCCGTCAATCATCGGAACAAATTTCGTGGAGGTATACCAATATGCTGACCAATTTCAAGGAACTGGAAAACTATGTTCTGAGCCAGAACATGAAAAAACGCATCGCGCTGGCCAACGCCCATGACGAGCCGGCTCTGTCCGCCGTGGTGAACGCACGCCGCAAGGGTGTGGTCGAGGGTACGCTGGTGGGCAAGAAGGACGAGATCATCGCCATGCTGCACGAGATGGGCGAGAGCGAGAAGGACTATGAGATCGTGGATTTCGACGGCGAGGAGCTGGAGGCCGCCAAGATCGCCGTACAGCTGGTGCGGGAAGGGAAGGCGGATATCCCCATGAAGGGCATCCTCCAGACCTCCAACTTTGCCCGCGCCATCCTGAACAAGGAGACGGGTCTGATCCCCACCGGTGGCCGCCGTCTTGTCAGCCAGTGCGGTATTTTTGAGTATGAGGGCCGCTTCGTCATGATCACCGACGCCGCCATCAACATCGCTCCCGACGTGGAGACGCAGATCGGCATCGTGGAGAACGCGCTGCCCGTGGCCCGTGCGCTGGGTATCGACTGCCCCAAGGTGGCGGTGCTGTCCGCCGTGGAGAATGTGACCGAGAAGATGCTGTCCACCGTGTCCGCCAAGGAGATCGCGGAGCGGGGCGTGGAGGGCTGCGTCATCTCCGGCCCGCTGGCGCTGGACGGCGCCATCTCCATGGAGTCTGTGAAGCACAAGGCCATCCACGACCCCGTGGCCGGTCAGGCGGATATCCTGCTGGTGCCGTTCATCGAGATCGGCAACGTGCTGTACAAGGCCTGCACCTACATTGCAGGGAAGACCATGGCCAGCACCATCTGCGGCGCGTCCTGCCCGGTCATCATCACCAGCCGCGCCGACACCCCTGACAGCAAGTATTACTCCATTCTGATGGCAGTGCTGCGCTGCCTGAAGGCGTAAACGGCAGAGCAAATGTAAACACCCGAAGCGGACGGCATATGCCGTGTGCCGATAAGGCAGTAATTTGAGAAAACTACAAAATCGGCATCTGCCAAGCAGGATTGGACAACAAAACAGGCGGCACTCAACTTCGGTTGGGTGCTGCCTGTTTTTGCACAGCTAAGGGCTGAAAATCGCCTATTTTCTGTTCTGTAAGGTAAGGACAGCGAAAAGGGTGAAATAGTTGTCGCCTCTGCGCGGTTCTTTTGTGAAACAGCGAACCGCTGCATAGCGGATACCGTTCGCTGGGAAGTGCGTATATTTGCGGTCAAGCAAAATTCCCCTCAAAACCGTAAAGTCGATAGATAGGTATTTCGATGCAGAGTATGATTGACACTGTAAGAATCGAAAAATCAGATTTTAGCACAAAATAATATTGCTAAATGGCGACAACTTCCGTCGCGCCTATTGAAAATAGAATGATTGCTGTGTTATGCTGTGTGTACACACGAACGGGTGGGCACGTTTGACGATCTGATCTACAATGACCTGCTGACGTATGCCGTCATCGTTTTGAATGGCGATTCAAAGGCGCATCTCGAAGTGGTCACGGAATATCAGCCTTTAGATCAGGCTCAATTATTATCATGAAGCAGACGATTGGAGAGATACCATATGACGATCAACTGTGTATGGGAGCATAACGGCAGAGACACCTTGCTTTATGCGGTGGATTTTGTAGGTGCATACACCCGCGGAGAAACATTGGAAGCCGCTGTCCGGAAAATGCAAGCAGAAATATGCTCTTATCTCAAATGGTGCGGCAAAAAAGCAGTAACAAGCATGGATATCGCCATCATCGAAGAAAAGGTCTCCGAGCTTGCGATCTGCGACGCGGACTCTGATGTGCTTTTTGAAAGTGAAAAAGCACCGCTGACAGCAGAAGAATATAAAAAGTTAAAGGCACTTGCGCTGAAATCAGCGCAGGATTTTCTTGCCTTGTATGATTCTGTTCCCGATAAGAATGCAACGGCTGCGCCCGAACGCAAGACCTTTTACGGACAAGTTCCCCGCACGGCAAATGAAATGTACGAGCATACAAAGAATGTGAATACATATTATTTTGCGGAGATTGCTGTGGATGCCGATCATGACGGCAACATATACGAATGCCGCAAGCGGGGATTTGAATCGCTTGAATCTAACCCTGATTTTCTGCAAAATACCGTCAGAAAAGGCAGCTATGGCGAGGATTGGTCACTGCGTAAAGTCCTGCGCCGTTTTATCTGGCATGACCGCATTCACGCCAAGGCAATGTATCGAATGGCTACAAAAGTTTTTGGTGCGGAGAGCATTGTAAATCCGTTTTACTTTTTTGATGAAGGAGTTTTAACATAATGGCAAGAACCGAAACGGTTGAATTTACAAATATGTGCATGATCTGTAAATTCATGAACAGGAACAACAGACAGAGAATATAGAGCAATTTGTTCAGCGGGTAAAGAGGAACAGCACCCTCACGGAGCTGACCCCCTATGCCCTCAGAGAGCTTGTGAAGGCGGTCTATGTGGATGCACCTGACAAGTCCAGCGGCAAGCGCAGGCAGAAGGTACATATCGAGTACGACCTTGTGGGCTACATTCCCGTGGATGAGCTGCTAAAAGCGGAACAGGCATGATCTCGGTCATGCCTGTTCCACGAAATTTGAGTTTTACTGTCCTACCAGCAGGGAGCCTATGCCTACGCTTTTTCTGTGCAGTCGGCAAAAACGTATCGTAAAGAGGGGAAATCACTTTTTCCGGGGGCATGGGAAAAGCGACGCTTGCTGTGCAGTGCTTCACGCGAGAAAAAGGGAGCGTGTGTGAACAGTCGTCACACACGCTCCCAGATAGAAGATAACCATCAAAGGGCAACTGGTCGGGTAGACGTACCACGTCCGAGGACAACCTCTGCTATACGGATTGAACAACAACGGCTATTTTGTTCATGTCGCACAGCAGGTCAAACCGCGCCCAAAGGGGAGCGGATATTAAAATACAAATGCGATTGAACAAAATAAAAATTTTGTTCAATCGAGTGGAGGCAAGACTGGATTTTTCCCAAAACTGTGGTATAATGAGCGAGTGGCAGTCCGCGCAGCTATCCGGCGGTCTGGACTCGCTTTTCCGCGTCTCTATATAGCTGCCGACATCACACAGCGTGAATCGCCGCAGCGCAGCGTACTGTAAGAGATCAACCTGTCTTTGGGAGAAATTGTACTATGGATTATCGTTCGGATTCGCCCCAGCTTCTGCTGGACTTTCTCAGCTACCACGAAACGATCAAGGCGCACTCACAGCGCACCGTGGACGAATACTATCTGGATATGCGGAACTTTTTCCGGTACCTGAAGCAAGTCCGCGACCCGGCGCTGGCTGACAAGCGGCTGGACGAGATCGATATCCGGGACATTGATCTGAACTTCATCGCCGCCATCACGCTGACGGATATTTACGGCTATCTGACCTATTTAAGCCGCGAGCGCTTACAGCATCAGAATAGTGAAATTTCTAACAAGGGTCTGAACGCGGCGTCAAGAGCCCGAAAACTGGCTACGATTCGGTCTTTTTTCAACTATATCTGCAATAAACGGCATCTTTTGGAGGAAAATCCCTGCAAGGACGTGGACACACCCAAGCAGATGAAGGCTCTCCCCCGCTATCTGACGCTGCACGAGTGCCTCTCCCTGCTGGAATCGGTGGACGGCCCTCACCGGGAGCGGGATTACTGCATCCTGACGCTGTTTCTGAACTGCGGGCTGCGTATCTCCGAGTTGATCGGGCTGGACATCACCGATATACAGGACGACGCCCTGCGGGTGCTGGGCAAGGGCAATAAGGTGCGCGTGGTGTACCTCAACGGTGCCTGCAAGGACGCGCTGAATCGTTACATGGAGGTGCGCCGTCCCATCAGCGGCAAGGATCGGAATGCATTGTTCCTGTCCGGTCAGAATAAGCGCATCAGCCGCTCCACCGTCCACGCGCTGGTCAAAAAGCACCTGTCCGTGGCGGGTCTGGACAGTGAGCGATATTCCAGCCATAAGCTGCGGCATACCGCGGCTACGCTGATGCTGCAAAACGGCGTGGATGTCAAGGCCGTGCAGGAGGTCTTAGGCCACGAGCACCTGAATACCACGGAGATCTACACGCATATCGACAACGAGGCTCTCCGTGTAGCTGCAAAGGCAAACCCCTTGTCAGGCGTTAAAATGAAAGGGAAAATTGAAGATCCAGTCAAAAAGACGGAGGAATGATCCTCCGTCTTTTGCATCTATCCATCATATGCGCCCAGAATGTGCAGAACGCGGTACGACTCATACTCATAGCTGCTGAGCGGCCGCCAATCGGCATCACTGCTGTGCGCCGCCAACAGGATCTTATCCGGTGAACCGTCTGCGCTGGACTGCACCACCACCGGTGAATGCTGAAAAACATCCCCCGCAAAGCGCAGTTGGATCACATCGCCCAGCATGGCGCTGCGGAGATCCTCCGTGACCTGTGCCACCGGGCCGAGCGATGCCTGCGGGCGGGTAAGAAAATTGTACAGATACTCCACGCCGGTCCAGGCCGGTGCCTTGTTGTCGGGATCGATATAGTACCAGCCGTAGATCGGCGTATCGTTCATTACACCGGTGCCGGCGTAGATGCACTGCGACGCGAAGTTGGTGCAGTCGCCGCCCAGCTCCTCATAATCGTAGAACCGCGGATTGCGGCCGTAGGCCCAGTGACGGGCGTACAGCACGGCGCTGAGCCGCCTGTACGGACGAAAGATCATATGCATCCCCCCTGCTCTCATTCTATGTACTTTCGATGTGTACTGTTCATTGACATTTTGGTGAAAATGCGCTACTCTTATACGAAGAAAAAGGAATGGAGGTCCCCCATGAATACAGCAGAGCTTTCCCGCGTTTGCCGACAGGTACGCAGGGATATTATCAACATGACGGCAAACGCCGGTTCCGGTCACCCCGGCGGCTCCCTCTCCGCGGTGGAGCTGATGGTCAGCACGTTCTATAACCATATGCGCGTTGATCCCAAGAACCCCAAGGCGGAGGATCGTGACCGTTTTGTGCTGAGTAAGGGTCACGCTGCCCCCTGCTACTATGCGGTGCTGGCGGAGCTGGGCTTTATCAGCCGCGACGAGTTCAAGAACTTCCGGCAGCTGCACAGCATCCTGCAGGGTCACCCCGACTGCAAGAAGGTGCCGGGCGTGGACGCCTCCACCGGCTCGCTGGGACAGGGCTGCTCCATCGCCGTGGGCATGGCGCTGGGCGCCAAGCTGCTGGGCAAGGACACCAAGGTCTTTACCCTGCTGGGTGACGGCGAGTGTCAGGAGGGTCAGATCTGGGAGGCACTGATGTCCGCCGCCCACTATAAGCTGGACAACCTGACGGTCATGGTGGACAACAACGGTCTGCAGATCGACGGCAGCAACAACGAGGTCATGAGCCTCGGTGACTTGGCTGCCAAGCTGCGCGCCTTTGGCTTCGACCTCTATGAGATCGACGGCCACGATCTGGACGCCGTTGAGGCGGCGTTGAGCGCGCCTGCTGCGGCTGGCAAGCCCAAGGCCATCCTCGCCCACACGGTGAAGGGCAAGGGCGTATCGTTTATGGAAAATCAGGTAGGTTGGCACGGCAAGGCTCCCAATGAGGAGCAGCGTCAGCAGGCCCTGAAGGAATTGGAGGACTGAGCCATGAGTGAGAAAATTGCGACCCGTGAAGCCTACGGCAAGGCCCTCGTTGAGCTGGGCGAGCAGAACAAGAATGTCGTTGTGCTGGATGCCGATCTGGCCGGTGCGACCATGACCAAGTTTTTCAAGGCGGCGCATCCCGACCGCTTTTTTGACTGCGGCATCGCCGAGGCGAATATGATGAATATCGGCGCCGGCCTGTCCACCATGGGACTGATCCCCTTCTGCTCCACCTTCGCCATGTTCGGCGCGGGGCGCGCTTATGAGCAGATCCGCAACTCCATCGCCTACCCCAAGTTCAATGTGAAAATTTGCTGCTCCCACGCCGGTGTTTCCGTCGGCGAGGACGGCGGCAGCCACCAGTCCATTGAGGACATCGGCCTGATGCGGCTGATCCCCGGCATGACGGTGATCGTCCCTGCTGACGCCAATGAGGCTCGCAAGGCCACCTTCGCACTGGCGGAGTTCCAGGGCCCTGCCTATATGCGTCTGGCCCGTCTGGCCACGCCGGTGTTTGAGGAGGACTACCCCTTCGAGATCGGCAAGGCCAACGTGTTGCGTGAGGGCAAGGATGTCGCCGTGTTCGCCTGCGGCCTGATGGTCAACGAGGCGCTGGAGGCTGCCAAGCTGCTCTCTGCCGAGGGCATTGAGATCAGCGTCATCAACGTCCACACCATCAAGCCCATCGACGCGGCCTGCGTCACCGAATATGCCCAGAAGTGCGGCAACGTGGTGACGGTGGAGGAGCACAGCGTCATCGGCGGTTTGGGCGACGCGGTAGCCGATGTGCTGATGGGTAAGGTCTGCTGCAAGTTCCGGAAGATCGGCGTCAACGACCAGTTCGGTCAGTCCGGCAAGGCGGCGGATGTGCTGCGGGAGTACGGCCTGACGGCGGATCAGATCGCAGCCCGGATCAAGGAAACGCTGTAAAGAGAAAATACATGACAAGCAAAGTCCCGCAAGGCCTATGGCCTTGTGGGACTTTGCTTATTTATTCAGAGAAAGGACGTATATCTGACAGGGGTTCCACTCGTCCCAAAGCGTGGGAAAAACCTCAAACTCCTTGAAGCCACAGCTGAGATAGAACCGATTGGTGCGGTCATACTCCTCGTACTTCCCCATCTGCACGGTCTTGACCTGCATGAATTCGTACCCCATCTGACGGGCGTAAGCTGCGGCGGCGTCCACCAGCGCACGACCGTACCCTTTGCGGTGGCAGGACTTCAGAACGCCCATAACCGCCAGCTCTACGGTGCTGCGCCCCGTTTCCTTAAGACAAAGAAAACCCACCGGTGCGCCGTCTTTCTCGTAAACAAAGCAGGGTTCGCGGGCGGCCTCTGTGATATACTCCTCCGTAGCGGCAGGAATGCCGAACCACTCCGGCAGCTGTGAAAGGACCGTGCGGGCGATCTCCACGCGCCGGGCGGGGTCGGAAACAAATGAAGCGGGCAAGATATCACCTCAGATTTCCATTTTTCCTGCGCTCATAATAGGTTTACGCCTTGCCGGCGCAGCCCAGCACGTCCACCAGCTTGTGGCGCACCAGCTCCTTGATGTTGGCGCGGGCGGGCTTCAGATACTCGCGGGGATCGAACTTGTCAGGATGCTCATCCATGAACTGACGGATGGTGCCGGTCATGGCCAGACGCAAATCGGAGTCAATGTTGATCTTGCAGACGGACAGGCGGGCGGCCTGACGCAGCTGCTCCTCCGGCACGCCGATGGCGTTGGGCATCTTGCCGCCGTGGTCGTTGATCATCTTCACATAGTCCTGCGGGACGGAGGAAGAACCGTGCAGCACGATGGGGAAGCCGGGCAGACGCTTGCTGACCTCCTCCAGCACGTCGAAGCGCAGAGGAGGCGGCACCAGAATGCCCTGCTCGTTGCGGGTGCACTGCTCAGGCTTGAACTTATAGGCGCCGTGGCTGGTGCCGATGGCGATGGCCAGAGAGTCGCAGCCGGTCTTGGCGACGAACTCCTCCACCTCCTCGGGACGGGTGTAGGACGCCTCGTGGGAGGCCACCTTGACATCGTCCTCGATGCCGGCCAGCGTACCCAGCTCTGCCTCCACGACCACGCCGTGGTCATGAGCGTACTCCACCACCTTGCGGGTGATCTCAATATTCTCCGCGAAGGGCTTGGAGGACGCATCGATCATCACGGAGGTGAAGCCGCCGTCGATGCAGCTCTTGCAGGTCTCGAAGTCGGGGCCGTGATCCAGATGCAGAACGATGGGGATGTCGGGGCAGCAGGCCACAGCCGCCTCGACCAGCTTCACCAGATAGGTGTGGTTGGCGTAGGCGCGGGCGCCCTTGCTGACCTGCAGGATCACAGGAGCGTGCTCCTCCTGGCAGGCCTCCGTGATGCCCTGCACGATCTCCATGTTGTTGACGTTGAAAGCGCCGATGGCGTAACCGCCGGCATACGCCTTCTCGAACATTTCCTTGGAAGTTACAAGTGCCATGATCGTATCTCCTTTTCCGTGGTAAAATTTTGCCGAATTTGTACGGAATGATTGTTACATTCCTATTGTATCATATTTTTTCGCTTTTGCAAGAGCGAAAGCATTTACATTCCCAAATTTCCATGGTAGAATACGTATTCAGAGCAAGTCCGGCGGTAAAAGGCCGGTGCATCATCAAATTTTGAAAACAATATTTCGGAGGTATGTACCTATGAATGAATTGCGCGGCGCGTGTATCATCGGCCAATCCGGTGGTCCCTCATCCGTCATCAATGCCAGCGCCTACGGCGTTATCGACACGGCACTGAAGTCCGGCGCCATCACGCAGGTGCTGGGCGCGGAGCATGGCATCAAGGGCGTGCTGGCTGACCGCCTGTTTGATATGGGGCTGGAGGATCCCGAGGAGCTGCGCCTCCTGAAGTACACCCCCTCCTCCGCGCTGGGCTCCTGCCGCTACAAGATCGCCGATCCCGAGCTGGACGACACCGATTACAAGCGCATTCTGGAGGTGTTCAAGAAGCACAATGTCCGCTATTTCTTCTACAATGGCGGCAATGACTCCATGGATACCTGCAACAAGATCAACCAATATATGCAGTCCGTGGGCTACGATTGCCGCGTGATGGGCGTACCCAAGACCATCGACAACGACCTGTTCGGCACCGACCACTGCCCCGGCTACGCCTCCGCCGCCAAGTATATCGCCACGTCCATCATGGAGGTCTATCAGGACGCCCATGTGTACGACACCGGTATGATCGTGGTGGTGGAGATCATGGGTCGTCACGCCGGCTGGCTGGCGGCGGCATCTGCACTGGCCGGTGAGTACGGCGCAGGCCCCGACCTGATCTACCTGCCGGAGACCGACTTTTATATGCCCCAGTTTATCGAGGATGTCAAGCGTGTCTACAACGAAAAGGGCAACTGCATCGTGGCGGTGTCCGAGGGTATTCACTATGAGGACGGCGGCTTCGTGTCCGAGGCCAAGGTAGCCGCCAACGACGGCTTCGGTCATGCCCAGCTGGGCGGTCTGGCCGCCATTCTGGCACAAGTGCTGAAGGAGGAGACGGGCGCCAAGGTACGCGGCATTGAGCTGAACCTGCTCCAGCGCTGCGCCGCCCATCTGGCCAGTGAGACGGACATCGAGGAGTCCTACATGGCGGGCAAGGTGGCTGTGGAGAACGCCGTCAACGGCATCAACGGCCGCATGATCGGCTTTGAGCGCGGCGTGCAGGACGGCAAGTATGCCTGCCGCACCAAGCTCATCCCTCTGATGGAGGTCGCCAACGTGGAGAAGAAGATCCCCCGCGAGTGGATCAATGAGGCGGGCAACGGTGTGAACCACCAGTTCATCGAGTACGCGCTGCCCCTCATTCAGGGCGAGCCTGACCTGCCCAAGCAGGACTCCCTGCCCCGTTTTGCCAAGCTGAAGAAGATTCTGGCGAAGTAACCAATATAAAAAAGGACTGGAAAGGTTTTTCCCTTTCCAGTCCTTTTTTATCAGTGGGTATCCCGCTTTCCGTTGTCCACGTTCTTCTCATAGATGATACGCAGACCCTCCATCAGCAGGTACTTGTCATATGCCACATGGTTTCGGCAGTAGCGGGCGATCACCGGCGCATTGGGGCCGGTGGCCACGATGGACGGCTCCTCCCCGTCCAGCATCTCGCGGATGCGGTCGATGATGCCGTCCAGCATGGCGGCGGTGCCGTAGACGATGCCGCTGCGCATACAGTCCTCCGTGTTCTTGCCGATGAGGTGGCGGGGGTGCTGGATGGAGATGTTTGGCAGCTGTGCCGTATGGGTGGACAGTGCATCCAGCGACAGACGGACGCCGGGGAACATCAAGCCGCCCTCGTAGCACCGCTTGGCGGAGATATAGGAGATGATGGTGGCCGTACCCATGTCGATCATGATAATGGGTGCGGGATACTTCTCCAGTGCCGCCACAGCGTTGGCAACGATGTCCGCGCCCAACTGCTGGCTGTTGAACTCCATGCGGATATTCAGCCCCGTCTTGATGCCGGCGCCCACGATCATGGGCGGCTTGCCCAGCAAGCGGGTCAGTGCCTTTTCCATCATGAAGTTGATGGGCGGCACAACACTGGAAAAAATAGCGCCGCTGACATCGTGAATGTCACAGCCGTACAGCGTAAACAGATTCATCAGATCAATGCTGATCTGATCTGCGGTCTTGCGGCTGTCCGTGTCCAGAGACGCCAGAAAGCGCAGCTCCCGTTCCCGGTCGAACAGGCCCACGGAAATATTGGAGTTGCCGATATCAATAGCCAACAGCATGGATGCATCCTCCTCCCTTTTCTCCATCATACCACGCCATGCCCGTATTGGCAAGCTGTAAGCGCGAACAGAAATACGGCAAAGGGGCGCGCTCCGTATGGAGCGCGCCCCCTTAATGTATGTTCGTTCCCGGTTACTTCTGCTCTGCGGCGTCCGCATTGTCCACGGCGTACATATGCTCCAGCATACGGGTGACCATGGTGCTGTAGCCCCACTCATTGTCGTACCACGCAATGAGCTTGACAAAGTCGTGATCCAGCATGATGCCGGCCGTCTCGTCAAAGATGCAGGGGCAGGGATTGCCGATCAGGTCGGTGGACACCACCTGATCGCGGGTATAGCCGATGATGCCCTTCATGTACGTCTCGGAGGCGTGGAGCACCTCGTAGCAGATATCGGCATAGGACACGCTGGTGCTCAGCCGGGCAGTCAGATCCACCACGGATACGTCCGCCGTGGGGACGCGGAACGCCATGCCGGTCATCTTGCCCTTCAGGGAAGGGATCACGCGGCCCACGGCCTTGGCTGCGCCTGTGGAGGTGGGGATGATGTTGTTCAGGATGGAGCGGCCGGTGCGCCAGTCGCTGCCGCCGCGGGAGTCCACCGCCTTCTGCTTGGCGGTAGAGGCGTGGATGGTGGACATCAGGGACTGCTCGATGCCGAACTCCTTGTGGATCACATAGGCCAGCGGCGCCAGGCAGTTGGTGGTGCAGCTGGCGTTGGAGATCACGCGCATATCGGAGCGGTACTCATCGCTGTTGACGCCGTAGACAAAGGTAGGCGTGGCGTCATCCTTGGCAGGCGCCGTCAGGATGACCTTCTTGGCGCCGCCCTTGAAGTGGCGGCTGGCCTTGTCGGTGGTGTTGTTGGCACCGGTGGACTCGATGATGTACTCGGCACCGCAGTCTGCCCAGTTGATCATGGCGGCGTCGGACTCGCTGTAAATCTTGATCTTGTGGCCGTTGACCACCAGATCACCGCCGGCGTGCTCCACCGTACCGGGGAAGTTGCGGAAGATGGAGTCGTACTTCAGCAGGTACACCATGTAGTCGATGTCCGCCTTGCGCAGGTTGATACCGCAGACCTCGAACTTTTCCGGGTTCTCCGTCAGAATACGCATGACAACGCGGCCGATACGGCCGAATCCGTTGATACCGATTTTGATTCCCATGATGTTTTCCTTTCCTTTTTGTCCGCAGCTACTGCGGTATTTGTTCCAAGTACATTATAGCACCCTATTTTGATTTGTCACTATAAATTTGTTATTTTGTGCCTTAATTTTTCTTTTTTTCCAGATATAGCGCAAAAACCGTCAAGAAATGTTCGTTTTCAAATCCAAACGTTCCATACGTTTTGGACTATGCAGACGTGTTGTTGGACAGGAAAACGGGCGGGTCTGCGCCCGCCCGTCCGCCCCTTTTTATAGTTTTTATAAAATGATACAGATCAGGCCGCCTCCGCCCTCGTTGATGATCCGCTCCAGCGCCTCCCGCAGCTTGGCCTGTGCATCCGGCGGCATCCGCCGCAGCTTGGCTTGCAAGTCCTCCCCCGCGATCTCGTTGCAGCTTCTGCCGAAGATATTGGATTGCCAGATCTTCCCCGTGTCACCCTCAAACTGCTCCAGCAGATAGTTGACCATCTCCTCTGACTGCTTCTCATTGCCCACGATGGGCGAGACAGTGGTGGAAACGTCCGCCCGGATCATGTGGATCGACGGCGCGCTGGCTCGCATCCGAATACCGTAGCGTCCCCCCTGCTTGACGATCTCCGGGTCCTCCAGCTCCAGCTCCTCCACGGTGGGCAGCACGATGCCATAGCCCGTTTCGCGGGCAGCCGTCAGAGCCGGAGCCACCTTATCATATGCGCGCTTTGCGGCAGCCAGCTCCGTCAGCAGCTCCATGAGGTCGCCATCGTCGCTGATATGCAGCCCAGAGCGCTCAGCCAGCGTGCTGTAAAATAGCTGCCGGGGCAGACGGATCTGCGCCTGCGCCACCCCCTGCCCCAGATCTACACGCTCCACACCGGCGGATTCCACGTTTTCCGCCGTCTGCAAAGCGGCCAGATAGGGCGCGAGCTGGCGGATACAGTGCAGCGCGGCGGTACCGGCGGCAATGTTCTGGTATAGTCCCGCCTTGATGGGGTGTTCACCGGGCAGCGCGTCCACCCAGGCCGGCAGGAACACATCCAGCTCCTGCAGCGGGAACTCATAGAGCAGCCCCCGCAGCAGCTCTTGCATCTCCCGCTCCTCCATGGTCTGGCAGTTCACCGGCAGACAGCTGACGCCGAATTTTTCCCCGATCTCCTGCGCAAGAGAGGCCGCCCGTGAGCTCTGCGGCTCGGCGGAGTTCAGCAGCACCAGAAACGGCTTGCCGATCTCCTGCAATTCCCGGATGACCCGCTCCTCCGCCTCCAGATAGTCCTCCCGCGGAATGTCTGTAATGGTGCCGTCAGTGGTGACCACGATGCCCACGGTGGAGTGGTCGGCAATGACCTTGCGTGTGCCAAGCTCTGCCGCCTCGGTCATAGGGATCTCGTGATCGTACCACGGCGTCATCACCATGCGGGGCGAAAGCTCCTCAAACTGTCCCACAGCGCCGGGTACCATGTAGCCTACGCAGTCGATGAGCCGCACGGCAAATGTCACGTCGTCCTCCAGTTGGATACGGACGGCCTCCTCCGGCACAAACTTCGGCTCCGCCGTCATGATGGTGCGGCCGGAGCCGCTCTGCGGCAGCTCATCCTGCGCCCTGTCACGGCGGTATGTATTGTCGATATGCGGTAGGACCTGTGTCTCCATGAAGCGCTTGATAAAGGTGGATTTGCCCGTCCGCACCGGGCCGACCACCCCGATATAGATACTGCCGCCCGTACGGGCCGCCATATCCTGATAAATGGATGTGGATCGATTCATAATGCCTTCCTCCGAATCCTGACTGTTACCCTATGTCTATGCGGCGGGCAGTGGTTTTAGACGCGCCGCGAAAAGTGCAGAACATTTTTACAAAATACGTTGCTTTTTCGACAAAATATATGGTAAAATGTCTGAAAGACAGCGGGTGACCGCGCAGGTGGAGGTAACGGCACATGGAGGATATGACCGTAGACCGTCGCGTAAAAAAGACGAAGAGGCAGCTTCGGCAGGCACTGATGCACCTGATGACAGAGAAGCCTTCCCGCTCCATCTCCGTGCGGGAGCTGGCAGACCTGGCCGATATCAATCGCGGTACGTTCTATATCCACTACAAGGATGTGGGCGACCTGCTGCAGCAGCTGGAGGACGAGATGGCGGAGCGGCTGATCACGGTGTGCTGCAAGCACGCCCACAGCAGCGGCGAGGACAGCGCCTTCCCCTATCTGGCGGATCTTTACCACTTTGCCAAGGACAACGCAGATCTATGTCTGGTGCTGCTGGGACCTAATGGTGACCGCGCCTATACAGAGCGCATCTGCGGCATCCTGCGAGACCATTTCCTGCGGGACTTCGTAGCCCGGTTCTACGCCGGTGACCCGGAGCGGCTGTCATACTTCTGCCATTTTATCGTGTCCGGGAACCTGTCGCTGACGCTGGAATGGCTGCAAGGCGGCGCCAAGGAGACGCCGGAGGAGATGGCGGCGCTGGCAGGCACCATCATCATGGGCGGTGTGCGGGTACTGTGAATACGCAAAAAGGACGGCGGTGCGATGCACCGCCGTCCTTTTTGTATGTTCCGTCAATCCTGCTGCCAGTTATGCCAGACGTTCTGCACGTCCTCGTTGTCATCCAGCATATCCAGAAGCTTGGTCATGCTGCGGACGTCGTCCTCGTTGGTCATGGTGATGTAATTCTGGGGAACCATCTCGATCTCCGCGCTCTCAAAGGTGTAGCCCTTCTCCTCCAGCGCCTTGACCACATCGTTGAAACTGTCCGGATCGGTGGTGACCTCAAACACGGGGCCGTCCGCCACCATATCCTCGGCACCTGCCTCCAGTGCGTCCATCATCACGGTATCCTCATCCAGCTCCTCGTCCTCGTTGTTGATGACGATGACACCCTTGCGGTCGAAGGACCAGCTGACGCAGCCCTGTGCGCCCATGCCCTTGCCGAACTTATCGAAATAGTGGCGGATCTCCGGAGCGGTGCGCTGGCGGTTGTCGGTCAGCGCCTCCACGATCACGGCGATGCCGCAGGGGCCGTAGCCCTCGTAGGTGACGGCCTCGTAGTTGTCGGTGTTGCCGGAGCCCAGCGCCTTGTCGATGGTGCGCTTGATGTTGTCGTTGGGCATATTGGCAGCCTTGGCCTTGGCCACCACGGTAGCCAGACGGGAGTTGTTGGCGGGATCGCCGCTGCCGCCCTGCTTGACGGCCACGATGATCTCCTTGGCGATCTTCGTAAAGGTAGCGGAACGCTTGGCGTCCGCCGCGCCCTTGGTCTTTTGAATGTTGTGCCACTTGGAATGTCCGGACATAATTTACTTCTCCTTTATGCAATATTGGATGGTCTCACAGTCGTGTGCGGCCGTTTTCATAACGATGGCTGTCGGGAACGCCCTTTGCAGATACGTCACCAGCGGTTCACAGATCACATCCTCCGTGGGGAAATGCCCCGCGTCGATGAGATGCAGCTCTGCGGTATCCAGAAAGTCGTGGTACCGCAGGTCGGAGGTCACAAAGGTGTCGCAGCCGGCGGCAATGGCCTGAGGGATATAGTCGCCGCAGGCGCCGCCCCCCACCGCTACGCGGTGGACAGGCTTGCCGCAGTCGGTATAGCGCAGGCCATTGCATCCTAATGATTCTATCACAAACCGGGTGAACTCCACAAGGGGCATTTCGCATTTTAACGTGCCGATCCGCCCGATTTTTTCTTCTGTCAGGGGTGTCAGCCCCTCCAAACCCAGTTTTTGTGCCAAAACATCGTTGACGCCGCCCTCCGCCGCGTCCAGATTGGTGTGCATACAGATGGCGGAGATGCGATTTTCCGTCAGCTTTGTCAGGATACGCCCCTGTCGGTCGTCTGTCCGCAGGGTCTGGACGGGATGCCATGTGCAGTTCATCACGGGATGGTGCGACACGATCAGGTCAAACCCGCCGTCTGCGGCCTCCTGCACCACCCGCTCCGTGATATCCAGAGAGACCAGAATGCGGCGCACCTCCCTGTCTGGATCGCCCACCAGATGTCCCACGTTGTCCCAGCTCTCCGCCAGCTGGCGGGGCGCCCAGTCAAAGAGCTTCTGCTCCACTTGCTGTACAGTTATCAACCTTTACACCTCCGCTCCTCCAATTCGGCTGCCAGGCTCTCCGCCTGTGCCGCCAGTCTGCCTCCACTGGGATCGCTGCTGCGGCGGAGTCCCTCCGCCGACCGGCGCAGCTTGATGATATGCTCCGTCAGATACGCGGCGTACAGCGGATCATCCGCCAGCAGCACACCGCACAGCGCCTCCGCCTCCGTCAAGGGGCGGAATACGCCGCCCTTCACGCAGAGGATCGGGTAGATACGGCCCTTGTCCTCCACCAGATGCTCATCTGTAAAGGTATAACCGTTGTCAGCCAGCCAATGCCGCAGCGCTGCGGCCTTTGTCATGGGCTGGAGCAGCAGCCGATGCCCTCCATCCGCCGTCCACGGCGCGTCCTGTAAAATGGAGATGATCGTCTCCCCGCCCATACCCGCGATGACGATGACGTCGGCCTCCTCCGGCGCAACGCCTGACAGTCCGGCACACAGGCGGAAGTCCATACCGTCCACGCCGTACTGCATCGCCGTGCGGCGTGCGTGCTCCAGCGGCTCCGCGCCGATATCGGAGGCGATGGCGGCGGTGATCCGCCCCTGCTGCAGCAGCGCCACCGGCAGGTAGCCGTGGTCGGTGCCGACATCCGTCAGGCGGCAGCCATCCGGCACCAGACGGGCCAACATATGCAGACGCGGCTGTAACGCTAATTGCTTCCGGTCCATTTCTCACCTCTCTGCACAGAAAGCGCCACGCATACGGCCGTATGCGTGGCAGCTCACCTGCTTTTTATTCTGCGACGGGCTTGTTGGCCTCCTCGTTGACGATGGCCAGCAGCTTCTCGACATCGATGCCGTGTACGGCGCAGGCCTCTTCCACCGTCTCGCCGCGGGAAGAGGGGCAGCCCAGGCAATGCATACCGATGGACAGGAAAATGGGCGCCGTCTGCGGGGCAACATCCAGAATATCACCAATGATGGTGTCTTTCGTGATTTCGATCATGTGAATAACCTCCGTATGATAGTTGTAGGTATAGTATACCCCAAGATGCCGCGGGTTTCAACAGGGTTTTGGAAGAAAAAGAAAGGATACGCACCTTTCGGCGCGTATCCTTTTCATATCATGATCGATAGTGTGCAGAATGACTTAGCCGTTCTCGCGCATCTCAGCGAAGCAGGCGCTGCAGTAAACGGGACGATCGCTCTTGGGCTCGAAGGGCACCTTGGCCTCGCCGCCGCACTTGGCGCAGACAGCGGTGAAGTACTCACGGGGACCGCGGGCAGCGTTCTTGCGAGCATCGCGGCAGGCCTTGCAGCGCTGGGGCTCGTTCTGGAAACCGCGCTCTGCGTAGAACTCCTGCTCACCGGCGGTGAACACGAACTCTTTGCCACACTCTTTGCACACTAAAGTCTTGTCTTCGTACATGATTTTACCCTCTCTTTGAGAAAAAATATATTGCGCTCAGCCGTTGCTGATATCGCCGGATAAAAGTTGCCGCGCAATTTTGCGGCGTATGCGCTGCACAGCGTTGTCCACCGACTTGGGGGACTTGCCAACAGTCTCTGCGATCTCACGGCAAGTGAGACCCTCCAAATAAAACCCTAAAATCTTTACCTCGAATTCGGACAACAGCTTGCGGGCGTTTTCCAACAGACTGGCAGCTTTTTCTCTGTCGATCAGGAGCATCTCCGGATCGGCATTGGCAAAAGAGAGATTCGCGTCAAAGAATGAGGGGTCAAGGGGAACTGCGTGGTTCAATGGTGCGTGTTTCCCGGAGGTCGCCGCCTTCAAAACCGAGTAGAGCCGACGGCGGATGCAGGTCTCGGCAAAGGTGTAAAATGAGGCGCCGTGACCGGGTTCATATTCGCGCATGGCCTTGATGAGGCCGAACATACCCTCCTGCAGCAGATCCTCGCTGTCGCCGCCCGCCAAAAAGTAGGGACGGGCGCAGCTGCGCACCAAGCGATGGTACCGTGCGGCCAGCACCTCCTCCGCCAGACGGTTCCCCGCCCGGACAGAGGCGCACAATGCCTCGTCACTCTCCGCCATCAGATGGTCATAATCTGCCCGTGTATCATTCACCATAATGCATTATACCTTTTTACAAAAGAATTTGTCAAGCAATCGTGGAAAATTTGTCAAAAATAACTCAAATTCGGCAGCAGAAAAAACGTTCTGTCGCGCCGGAATTGTGCGTTTTAACGGTTTGTGGCTTAAAGCTCCAGCTGCACCTGTTCCGAGCCTGCCATATGCAGGTGCTCATAGGCTCTCTGCGTGACGCAGCGGCCGCGGGGCGTCCGCGTCAAAAAGCCGATCTGCATCAGGTATGGCTCGTACACATCCTCCAGCGTGACGGACTCCTCCCCGATGGTGGCTGCCAGCGTATCAAGGCCCACCGGCCCGCCGCCATAGTTTTCGATGATGGCGCGGAGCATACGCCGGTCCACCTGATCCAGCCCCAGATGATCCACCTCCAGCGCCAGCAGCGCCTGATCGGCCACCTGACGAGTGATCACGCCGTCCGCCACCACCTGTGCAAAGTCCCGGACGCGGCGGAGCATCCGATTGGCGATACGGGGCGTACCGCGGGAGCGGCGGGCGATCTCCATGGCGCCATCCGGCTCGATCTCCACGTTGAGGATACCGGCACTGCGCTTCACGATGGTCGCCAGCTCCTCCGGCGTATACAGCTCCAGCCGCAGGGTGACGCCGAAGCGATCCCGCAGCGGGGCGGACAGCGAGCCGGCACGGGTGGTGGCGCCGATCAGCGTAAAGCGCGGCAGATCCAGACGGATGGAGTTGGCGGAGGGACCCTTGCCGATGATGATATCGATGGCGTAGTCCTCCATGGCGGGGTACAAAATTTCCTCCACCGACCGGTTCAGACGGTGGATCTCGTCCACAAACAGGATGTCGTTTTCATTGAGATTGGTCAGCAGCGCCGCCAGATCGCCGGGCTTTTCAATGGCGGGGCCGGAGGTAATGCGGATGTTGACGCCCATCTCCTGGGCGATGATGCCCGCCAGCGTGGTCTTGCCCAGACCCGGAGGGCCGTGGAGCAGCACGTGATCCAGTGATTCCGTGCGGCGGCGGGCGGCCTCGATAAAGATGGAGAGATTCTGCTTGGCCTTCTCCTGTCCGATGTACTCCGCCAGCGTCCGGGGACGGAGGGATGTCTCGCCGGCGTCCTCGTTCAGAAACGTCTTGGCGACAAGCGGCTCCTCGTAGATGTCCGCGCCAAAGTCGATGCTCATGCGATCCCCTCCCCTACTTCACCATTTTTTTCAGCGACTGGCGGATGATCTCCTCCAGCGGCAGCGCCTCCATATCGATGCCCTTCAGGGCGGCGCTGATCTCCTGACTGCCGTACCCCAGCACCGCCAGCGCAGCGGCGGCCTCACCGGCCTTGTTGTTCTGGACGGGCAGCACCGCCACTGCGCCGCTGCCGGCGTCAAAGCTGCCCTGCTCCTTTGCCAGCTTGTCCTTCAGCTCCAGAATGATGCGCTGGGCGATCTTCTTGCCCACGCCCTGCGCGGCGGTCAGTGCTTTCTCGTCGCCCATTACCACCGCCATGGCCAACTGCTGCGGCGTGGTAGCGGACAGGATGGACAGCGCCGCCTTGGGGCCAACGCCGGACACGCCGATAAGCAGCTTGAAGCTGCGCAGCTCGCTCTGGCTGGCAAAGCCGAACAGCTCCATAGCGTCCTCCCGGACATTCAGGTAGGTGTAGAGCTTGGCGCGCTCCCCCTTCTTCAGCTGGGAGAGTGTATAGTTGGTGGTGGCGCAGGCATAGCCCACACCGCCGCAGTCGATCACGGCCAGTCCGGCTTCAAGCTCCGTTACAGTGCCGTTGACATAGTAGAACATATCAGACTGTCTCCTTCACGTTGGGATCCTTGCGCCGCAGCAGACTGGTGGCGCTGCGGGCGTGGCAGATGGCGATGGCCAGCGCGTCGGCGGCGTCGTCGGGCCGCGGCACGGCGTTCAGATGCAAAAGCCGGCGCGTCATGTCCATGACCTGCTTTTTTTCTGCCAGACCATAGCCCACCACCGCCTGCTTTACCTGCATGGGGGTGTACTCGTAGATAGGCACGCCCAGCTTCTCCGCTGTGCAGAGAATGACACCGCGCCCGTGTGCCACGGCGATGCCGGTGGTGATATTCTTGCTGAAAAAAAGCTCCTCGATGGCGATCTCGTCCGGCTTGAACTGCTGGATAAGCTGGGTGAGATCCTGCTCGATCTGCACCAGCCGGGTGGCCAGCGGCAAGCCTGCCGATGTATTGACCGCGCCGTATTGCAGCATCCGCACGGCGCCGCGCTCCGACTCGATCAACCCGAAGCCAACGATCGCTACGCCGGGGTCGATACCCAATATGCGCATGACGTTCCTCCGCCTATTAAACATTAGTTCTATTATAGCAAAGACGCCGTGAAATAGCAACAAAAACCGCCCGGCGAAAACCGGGCGGCGCAGCGGCATATCGGCGAAGGATGCCGTGGAAAGGCTCAGGCGCGGGGATGCGCCTTGTTGTAGACATCCTTCAGCTGTTTTTTGATGACATGGGTGTAGATCTGGGTGGAGGAGATATCGGCGTGTCCCAGCATCTCCTGAATGGAGCGGAGATCCGCGCCGTTTTCCAGCAGATGCACCGCAAAGGAGTGGCGCAGCGTATGGGGCGTGATGTCCTTGTCGATCTCCGCCTTCTCCTGATAGTACTTGATGATCTTCCAGAACCCCTGACGGCTCATGCGCTCGCCGTTCATGTTGACGAACAGCGCCTGCTCCTCCTCGTTGGCCACGATGCGGGGACGGATATCCTTCACATAGTCCTCCAGCGCCTTCACCGCGGCAGGGTACAGCGGTACGATGCGCTCCTTGCCCTTGCTCTGGCAGCGGATAAAACCGGCGGACAGGTTCACGTCGTTGACATTCAGACCGATCAGCTCCGACACGCGGATGCCGGTAGCGTACAGCAGCTCCAGCATGGCGTGGTCGCGGAAGCCCTTTTCATCCACGCACTTGGGCTGCTCCAGAAAAAGCTCCACCTCCCGGTTGGTCAGGATCTCCGGGTACTTGCGCTCCACCTTCATGGCCACCACCGCCTTGGCGGGGTTGGTCTTGACCGCGCCGATCTGCACCATGTAGTTGTAGAACGACTTGATGGACGCGGTGGAGCGCGTCACGGTGGCGGGTGACTTTCCGCTGTGGTTCATGTGGAGCAGATACTCGTTGATAGTATCCTTCTTCACCTTCCGCAGATCGGCGGCATTGTTGGTGATGAGCCAACTCTGGAACTGGGTCAGGTCGCGTATGTAGGAGCTGAGGGTGTTGGCGGACGCTTGCTTTTCCTCGGCCAGATACTCGCGGTACGCCGCGATATAGTCCGTCATATTCCCTCACCCCTTTCTCTAAGACATCCGCGCCAAAATAAGCGCGAAAAATTTCGGTACAATGGCGCACTCCACCACCGTACCGGCAAGAAGCACAAACACACAAAACAACAGCATCCGCCAGTTGATCGCGGCCTTGGCCGCCTGACCTCGCTCCAGCGACCGGCAGGCGCGGGAAAAGCCGGTTCCCGACAGATATAGCATACATGGCAGTACGAACAGGCATCGCAGTCCCAGCGCCGTCAACGCCAGCAGGACGCCCTCGCGTCCCAGAGATGCGGCAAAGCAGCAGACCGAGAAGGACAGGAAGAAGCCCTGCACCCCGCACAGCAGCGGGATCAGCACGACACCGGCACCGCTGAGTCCGCACAAAAACGCCAACAGCGGGTAACGCAGATAGGCCGCTGCCGCGGAGAGAATGGACGCAGGCTGCTGCACGCGATCCTCCGCCAGCCGCGCATAGCCCTGGACATATGTACCCAGTTGGGTAAGCGCCTCCGCGCCGACCCTGCGTTGGATCGGATACGCCAGCACCATCCCCAGAACAAAGCATCCACATAAAATGAAAAGACCTCTGTCCGGCGGTGCGGGCAGGCGCGTCTGTCTATTATACGGCTTCATCGGCTCACCTCGTCCAATTTTATGAGCCAAGCCGTGCAAATAGACCGCGTATGTTCGTACTGAATACTATATGGCAAATCCGACAAATCTGCAAGCGATTTCGCGCAAAAACACGTTTTTTGTAAATTATGTCAAAATGTTATGTAAACACTATTATGTCAACCGCGTAAACGCAGACGTTTTCGCCTCCGGAAAGTTGCCGAAAACTCCGAGATGTGGCAGGATCGCAGAAAAATGCGCACAACATATTGACTTTTGCTTTCCCGTCCGGCGCGGCAAGCCAGCCGTCATTTCCCGTCAAGGAAATCCGGGCGAAAAAAACAAATTCGTTATTTTAACCATGCTCTATTTTATGTCACCGCCGCCCTTTCCCGGTGGCAGGCCACCCCTTCTCCCCCTTGCGGCGCTTTCCCGCCTGACGCTTCCCCCTCTTTTTGCCCAGCAGGCCCGCCAGCAGCGCCCCGCCGAATACCGACGCTGTCACGGCAGGGCCGTGGATGGAAAACTGCGGCGTACCGCCCAGCGCAATGAGCCATAGCGCGGCGTACAGACACACCGCCACAGCCGCCGCCTGCGGCAACGGGCCGCACTCCCCCCTTCTGACGGCACGGCGGCCGCCGGCAAATACCGCCGCAGCGCAGGCGACACAGACCATAGACGGCGCGGCGCTCTCCGGCAGCAGCCCTCTTTGCAGCATCAGCGACGATACCGCCAGCAACGCAAGTAATGTGAGCATCGCCAGCAGCAGTCCCTGCCACATCGCCGCGCCCAGCAGCTTCTTGACAGACATAAAAAAATACCTCCCCCAAATGCTTTTTCACAGCATATTCGGGGGAGGTATTTTTCTATGCAGAGAACTTACTGGGCGTCCGTCTTGTCGGACTCGATCTCGGTCTCAGCGGGCTTCTCCTCGACCTTCTCGACCTTCTCCTCTGCAGCCTTCTTGTCCTTCTTGGCGGGACGCTGCTGGGCGGCGGCCTGCTGATCCAGCGTGCCGACCTGGCCGATGGCGGACTTCAGGAACTCCACGCGGACGCGATCCTCGCTGGTCTCGATGACCACGGTGCGATCGGTGATGGCGACAACGCGGCCATACACGCCGCCGATGGTGGTCAGCCAGTCGCCCTTCTTCAGAGCGCTGCGCATCTCCTCAGCCTGCTTCTTCCGCTTGTTCTCGGGGCGGATCATCAGGAAGTAGAAGATAGCGATCATCAGAACGATCATCATGATCGTGGAACCCATGCCGGCGCCGGAGGCGGTACCGGAGGCAGTTGCTGCGTATGCGATGTCAAACATGGAAACGTTACTCCTTTTTTACAAATTGCTATTATTATACCCAACCCTACACGCTTTGGCAAGAGGTTTTATACTCGTTCCGCCAGTTTTTTGCTGTATGCCTCACGGAAGGCGTCAAAGCTGCCGTTGTCGAGGCTTTCGCGGATGCGCTGGGTCAGCTTGTTATAAAAATACAGATTATGCATCACCGCCAGACGCATGGCCAGCATCTCCTCCGCCGTGAACAGGTGCCGCAGGTAGGCGCGGCTGAAATTCCGGCACACCGGGCAGTCACACGTCGGATCAATGGGGCTCTCATCCAGCTTGTACTTGGCGTTTTTAATGTTCAGCGTGCCGCTCCATGTGAACAGCTTGCCGTGCCGGGCGTTGCGGGCGGGCATCACACAGTCGAAGAAGTCCACGCCCCGGGCCACGCCCTCGATGATGTTGCTGGGCGTCCCCACGCCCATGAGGTAGCGGGGCTTGTCCGCCGGCATATACGGCTCCACCGCGTCGATGATCTCGTACATCACCTCTGTCGGCTCGCCCACCGCCAGCCCGCCGATGGCAAAGCCGTCGCAGTCGATCTTGGCGATCTGCTGCATATGCCAGATACGCAGGTCGGCGTAGGTCGCGCCCTGATTGATGCCGAACAGCATCTGCTGCGGGTTGATGGTGTCGGGCAGCGCGTTGAGCCGGTCGTGCTCCGCCTTGCAGCGCTCCAACCAGCGCAGCGTCCGCTCGCAGCTGGCCTTGGCGTAGTCGTAGGCGGCGGGGTTCTCCACGCACTCGTCAAACGCCATGGCGATATCGGAGCCCAGATTGGACTGGATGCGCATACTCTCCTCCGGCCCCATGAAGATACGGTGGCCGTCCAGATGGCTGGCGAAGGTGACGCCCTCCTCGCTGATTTTCCGCAGGCCCGCCAGTGAGAACACCTGAAAGCCGCCGGAATCCGTAAGGATGGGGCCATCCCAGCGCATGAACTTGTGCAGGCCGCCCAGTTGGCGTACCACGTCGTCACCGGGCCGCAGGTGCAGGTGGTAGGTGTTGGACAGCTCGATCTGCGTGCCGAGCTCCTCCTTCAGATCCAGCGCGCTGACGCCGCCCTTGATGGCCGCCTGCGTGCCTACGTTCATGAAAACCGGCGTCTGTACCTCGCCGCCGTGGGCGCAGGTGAACACGCCCCGCCGGGCTCTGCCCTGCTTTTTGATCACTTTGAACATTTATGCTTCCTCCATATCGTCCAGCGCCTTCTCCGCCATGCGGTGGGAGCCAAGCAGCCAGACCAGATCCCCGCGCTGTATCACAAAATTTACATCCGGCCCGATGATGGGCAGCAGATTTCGCTGCAAGCCCAGGATCATGCAGTCGTAATTCTCCCGCAGGCCGCTGTCCCGGATGGTGCTGCCCGCCAGATGGTCGTTCTTCGCCACATCCAGCGTGTAGGTATACAACGCCTTCTCTCCGGCGATATAGGTGTGCAGCGTAGGGATATCCTCCGCCGCGTCAGCGCCGATGGACAGCCGCAGCGACACCAGATTCTCCTTTTCGCCGATGACCGCCAGCCGGTCGCCCTCGCTCAGCACCATGTCGCCGGAGGGGATATCAAACTCCTTCTTCCCCCGGACGATCTTGATGATATTCGCGCCGTAGCGCCGTCCCCAACCCAAGGCGCGCAGATCCTTCCCCGCCTCCTCCGGCGGACAGATCAGCTCCGTTACATACATCTTCTCGTCCAGCCATGTGGCATCATTGCTGTCGCCGTACTGCTGCAAAAGGCGCTCGTTGAAGTTGGTGAGGAACCGGGTCTCCACCAGCAGATACGCCGAGGCGAACCAGCCGAAATGCCCCGCCACCAGCACCGCCGCCGCCAGCAGCGGCAAGATCCACAGGCTATGGATGCCCAGCACCGAGCGGATGGGCAGGAACACGATAAACACAATGAGCAGCACACGGATAACGCTCAGCGCGATCAGCGGCAGGCGGAAGCTGCGCTTCTTGGCCCACAGCACCGTGTACTGGGGCGAATGGGCGTCGAGCATAGGCCGGACGAACATGGCGATGCACAGGTATACGGCGCACAGCGTCACCGCCTTGCTGACCCACGCCGCCGCAGAGAGCGTCTTCTCCAGCAGCGGCAGCAGCAGCATATCGCCCAGACTGACGATGCCCAGCATCAGCACGCCGTAGAACACCGTTCGCTTTATATAGCGGCGCAGGAATACCGCCCAGTCGCTGTCCTGCTCCTTGGCCGCCTGCTCCGCGTCCGTATAGCTGTCCAGCTTCTGCACCAGCTTTTCCGGCAGCAGCTTTTCGATGCCGTTGCAGATGCTGTCGGCGCTCTTGATAAAGAACGGCGTGGTCAGCGTGGTGATGACGGATACAGAGATGATGATGGGATAGATATAGTCCGCGATCACGCCCAGCGACAGACCCAGCGAGGCGATGATAAATGCAAATTCGCCGATCTGCGCCAGCGCGCAGCCGCAGTGGATGGCCTGCCGCAGCGTATGACCGGACAGCAGCACGCCCAGCGAGGAGAAGATCAGCTTGCCCACAATGGTCACCAGCGTCAGGATAAGGATGGGAACGGCGTACTTCACCACGGCGCCGGGGTTCAGCATCATACCCACGGAGATGAAGAACACCGCGCCGAACAGATCCTTGACGCCGGCGGTCAGATGCTCCACCCGCTCGGCGTGGACGGTGCCTGCCAGC
>UMKJ01047453.1_pt1 | contig 89174 bp, 76 predicted proteins | sample 1966301 | NCBI WGS metagenome assembly UMKJ01 (sample SAMEA4836173, study PRJEB28245) | human gut metagenome | biome: gut microbiome; material: fecal sample | place: Denmark | collected 2008
TTCGCCGTGGTGTTCGCCGCCATCGGCATCACCTTCGAGGAGTCGGAGTTCTTCGTCCGGGAGTTCAAGCGTACCGGCGCCATCCAGCGCACGGTGCTGTTCACCAATCTGGCCAACGACCCCGCCGTGGAGCGTATCGCCACCCCCCGCATGGCGCTGACCGCCGCCGAGTATCTGGCGTTTGAGAAGGAGATGCACGTGCTGGTGATCCTGACGGACATCACCAACTACGCCGAGGCGCTGCGTGAGGTGTCCGCCGCCAAGAAGGAGGTCCCTGGCCGCCGCGGCTATCCTGGCTACCTCTACACCGACCTTGCCAGTCTGTACGAGCGGGCCGGGCGGAAGCTGGGCTGCAAGGGCTCCATCACCATGATCCCCATCCTGACCATGCCGGAGGACGACAAGACCCACCCCATCCCCGACCTGACCGGCTATATCACCGAGGGGCAGATCATCCTCAGCCGAGACCTGTACCGCAAGAATATCCTGCCGCCGGTGGACGTGCTGCCCAGCCTGTCCCGTCTGAAGGACAAGGGCGTGGGCGCCGGGAAAACCCGGGAGGATCACGCCCCCACCATGAACCAGCTGTTCGCCGCCTATGCCAGCGGCAAGGAGGCCAAGGAGCTGATGACCATTCTGGGCGAGGCCGCCCTCAGCCCCACCGACCTGCTGTACGCCAAATTCGCCGACGAGTTTGAAAAGCGCTATGTCTCGCAGGGCTTCGACGAGAACCGCACCATCGAGGAGACGCTGGATCTTGGCTGGGAGCTGCTGCGTATGCTGCCCAGAAGCGAACTCAAGCGCATCAAGCCGGAGATGCTGGACAAGTACCTGCCGGAAAAGGAGTGACCGCCTATGGCCGGAAAAACTGTCAATCCCACCCGCATGGAGCTGACGCGGCTGAAGGGCCGTCTCAAGACGGCACGCCGCGGTCACAAGCTGCTGAAGGATAAGCGGGACGAGCTGATGAAGCAGTTTCTGGAGATCGTCCGCCGCAACCGGCAGCTCCGCGCCAAGGTGGAGCAGGGGCTGAAGGAGGCCAACGACGCCTTCACCGTGGCCGCCGCCGTCATGGGGCCGGAGATGCTGGAGCAGTCGCTGCTGCGGCCCCAGCGCTCCGTGTCGCTGGACGTGGACGCCCGGAACATCATGAGCGTCAACGTGCCGGTGTTCACGTTCCACACCGAGGGCGGCGAGGGCTCTCTCCTGCCCTACGGCTTCGCCCAGACCAGCGGTGAGCTGGACGCGGCGCTGGAGAAGATGCAGGCGGTGTTTGCCGATATGCTGGAGCTGGCGCAGGTGGAGAAATCCATGCAGCTGCTGGCGCAGGACATCGAAAAGACCCGCCGCCGCGTCAACGCGCTGGAGTATATGATGATTCCGGAGACGGAGAAGAACATCCGCTACATCACCATGAAGCTGGACGAGAACGAGCGCGGCAACACCACCCGGCTGATGAAGGTCAAGGATATGGTCTTGCAGGACGCCCATCATTATCAGTCATAAGCACACGAAAGAAGAACCGCCGCAGGAAATGCGGCGGTTTTTCTTGCTCACAGGAAATGCCCGTGTGCATGATACAGCGACTTGCCCCTCGCTGCGGCACACCTTCAACAAGGGGCAAAGCAAAACCCGCGCCAACAGCCAAATTCCAGTGGCATTTTCCCTGCGTTTGTGGTATAGTATCCTTGTTATGGAAACCGAGGCGATAACAAAGAGAAGTATTTCGACATAATATAACGATTTGTATTCTATTCTGACGTGAGGTACTGCTATGACATATTTGACAGCCTTTCTGCTGGGTCTGGTACAGGGCGTGGCGGAGTTCCTGCCCATCTCCAGCTCCGGCCATCTGGCCATCGCCCAGAACCTGCTGCATATCGAGGGCGCCGGCAGCGTGCCGGAGTTCTTCGACGTGCTGCTCCACCTGGGTACGCTGATCGCGGTGTTCGCCGCCTACTGGAAGGATATCTGCGAGATGGTGGTGGAGTTTTTCCGGGGCATCGGCGATCTGGCCCACCGCTCCACACCGTCGCCGGTACCGCCGGCCCGGCGGCTGATCCTGCTGATCATCGTGGGTACGCTGCCGCTGTTCGCGGTGCTGCCCATCCGCAAGGCGGTGCAGGGTCTGGGCGACAATATGGTATTCGTAGGCGCGGCGCTGATCGTTACCGGCTTTCTGCTGTTCTTGTGCGACCAGGTACGGAAGGGTCACAAGACCGAGCGCAGCGCCACATGGCTGGACGCCCTGCTGGTGGGCGTGGGACAGGCGGTGGCCACGCTGCCCGGCGTGTCCCGTTCCGGCATGACCATCACCGCCGGCTGCTTTGTGGGCTATGAGCGGCGGTTCGCCGTGCGGTTTTCGTTCCTGCTGAGCATCCCCGCTGTGCTGGGCGCCAACATCCTGTCCATCGGCGACGCGGTGAAGGCCGGCATCAACGGCGCGGAGGTACCCATGTATCTGGTGGGCGTCGTTACCGCCGCTGTGGTGGGGTATCTGTGCATCCGGCTGCTGAAATATGTGGCGGATAAGGGACGCTTCGGCGCGTTCGCCTATTACTGCTGGGCAGTGGGCATCCTGACGCTGGTGCTGCAGGCCGTCAAGTGAGATAAAAGTGAGGAAAACTATGGCATCGACACAGAAGAAAACAACGAAAGGGAAAAAAGCGCCTCCCAAGCCGGAGCCGCCCGCCTATAACGGCATGGCGCGGCTGATCGGCGGCATCGTCTGCCTGCTGCTGGCACTGTGCGTGCTGGTGAGCTATTTCAATGTGGACGCGCTGCTGCTGACGTTCATCGCCAAGGCGCTGAAGGGGACGCTGGGCTGCGGCTACTATCTGGCCGCCCCGGCGCTGCTGGGCGTGGCGGTCATCCAGCTGCGGCATCAGGGCCGTCCGGTGATCCTGCGCACCACCTGCACGCTGCTGGTGCCGCTGCTGGCGGGCGTGCTGTGGCATCTGATCTTCTGCCGCACCGCCTATGAGCTGGGCGGCGGGCTGCTGCCCTTGCTGTGGAAGGATGGGCAGACGCTGGGCTGCGGCGGTGTGGTGGCCGGCGGACTGGCATTGGGCAGTGAGGCGCTGGTGAGCAAGGTGGTGTCCATCATCATCTTCGTGGTGCTGCTGCTGGCGGCACTGCTGGGCGCGCTGCATATGACGCCGCAGCAGGCGGTGGATAAGATGCGGGAGTACCGGGACAGCCGCTGGGACGATGAGGACGGCGAGGACGACCTGCCCGACGACGATTTCGAGCCGCTGCCCCGGCGGAGGACGTCCTCCGCACCGGAGAAGCCGGTGAAGGAGAAGCCCGTCCGGAAGCGTGCCGGTATCGATATCCCGCTGGACGGGGAGCCCTCCGCCATGGAGAGCGGAGCGAAAAAGGAGTTTTTTGCCCGCAAGTCTGACACGGTCCGGACGCCGGATCAGGTGCTGGAGCAGAAGGCCGCGCCGGAGCCTGCGCCCACTGTGCAGGAGGCCGCGCCGGTGAAGGAGCCGGTGTCCGCCAAGACGAAGAAGGCCCAGCTCCAGCAGGAGGTGGAGTCCGCCGCGCAGGAGGTGAGCCAGGCCATCGAGCAGGAGCTGGCCCAGGGCGAGGAGGCCTACCGCTATCCGCCCATCACTCTGCTGGAGGAGAATCACGCCGACAACTGCACCGAGGTGGGGGCGGAGCTGCGCAACAACTCCCGCCGTCTGGCGGAGGCGCTGCGCTCCTTCGGCGTGGACGCCGCTGCCGGAGATGTGGTACATGGCCCCAGCGTCACCCGCTACGAGTTCACGCTGGAGCAGGGCGTCAAGCTCAGTAAGATCACCAACCTGTCCGACGATATCGCACTGGCGCTGGGCGCCAGCGGCGTCCGTGTGGCGCCGGTACCCAACAAGATCTCTGTGGTGGGCATCGAGGTACCCAACCGCACCGTCACCGCCGTGCGCATCCGTGACGTCATCGAATCCCGGGAGTTCACCCGGCACCCGTCCTCCGTGGCCTTTGCCGTGGGCAAGGACATCGGCGGCAACAACATTGTGGGCAATATCGCCAAGCTGCCCCATGTGCTGATCGCCGGTACCACCGGCTCCGGTAAGTCCGTATGCACCAACTCCCTCATCGTCAGCATCCTCTATAAGTCCACGCCGGACGAGGTGCGGTTCATCATGGTGGACCCGAAGATGGTGGAGCTGGCGCCCTACAACGGTATCCCGCACCTGCTGATCCCTGTGGTCACCGATCCCAAGAAGGCCGCAGGGGCCTTGCAGTGGGCGGTGTTCGAGATGATGAAGCGCTACAAGATGTTCTCCGAAAAGGGCGTCAAGGACCTGGCAGGCTATAATGCGCTGGCCGAGGTGGACGAGGATGTGAAGAAGCTGCCCACCGTGGTGGTGGTCATCGACGAGCTGGCCGACCTGATGCTGGTGGCCGCCAAGGAGGTGGAGGAGTCCATCTGCCGCGTGGCCCAGATGGGACGCGCCGCCGGTATGCATCTGGTGGTGGCCACCCAGCGTCCCTCCGCCGACGTGATCACCGGTCTGATGAAGGCCAATATCCCCAGCCGCATCGCGTTTGCCGTGGCCAGCTCCATGGAGTCCCGCATCATTCTGGACACCCCCGGCGCGGAAAAGCTGGTGGGCAAGGGCGATATGCTCTACGCCCCGTTGGGCGACAGCAAGCCCACCCGCGTGCAGGGCTGCTTCATCACGCCGGAGGAGATCGAACGGGTAGTGGCCTTCGTCAAGGACGCCGCCGGCGAGGCTCACTACGATCAGGATGTTATCGAGAAGATCCAACAGGCGGTGGATGCCAAGTCCGACAAGGGTAAGGCCGCCCCGACCGACGGAGCAGCCGATGGCGACGACGGCGACGAGCTGCTGCCCGCCGCCGTGGAGGTGGTGCTGGAAACGGGACAGGCCTCCGTGTCCATGCTCCAGCGCCGCCTGAAGCTGGGATACTCCCGGGCCGCCCGTCTGGTGGACCAGATGGAGGAACGGGGCTACGTCGGACCCTTCGAGGGGTCTAAGCCCCGGCAGCTCCTCATCACCCGGGAGAAGTGGCAGGAGCTGCAAATGGCCAAGGGCGCTGCACCGGCGGAAACGCCGCCCGCCGCTGACCGCTACGGCTCCATCCACGACGTGTTCGAGAGCCACGACGCACTGGACTGACCCGCGCCATCGATACGAAAAAACACCCGCAGTCACAGGACTGCGGGTGTTTTGCTGTGATTTACAGGCCGTCCGGCGTGTTGACGCCGAAGCCCTCGCCCAGTATCTCGTAGGCGTCGCACATGATGATGAAGGCGGTGGGGTCGATCTCCTTGACGATGGATTTGATGCTGACGATCTGGGCGCGGCTGAACGCACACAGGATCACGTTCTTCTGCCCGCCGCTGAAGCCGCCGCGCCCCTCCAGCAGGGTGACACCGCGATCCAGCTCCAGCAGCTTGGCGGTGATGTCCTCATAATGCTCGGAGATGATGTACGCCATCTTGGCGCCGTTACCGCCGTAGACCACCCGGTCAATGGATTTGGAGATGAGGAACAGCGCCACCATGGCGTACAGCGCCTGTGTCAGGTCGCGGAACACCGCGGCGTAGGAGACGACCACGATGGCGTCGATGGTCAGGCACAGCGTACCGATGGACAGGCCGGGCAGCTTCAGCTTCAAAAGCCGCGCCGCCAGCTCCGTGCCGCCGGTGGTGGCACTGTACCGCAGCATCAGACCGCAGCCGAGGCCTGCGGCCACGCCGCCGCAGATGGCCGCCAGCAGCGGCTCCATGGGCTTGAAGGTGTACAGCCCCGCCAGCAGGTCGATCATGCCGGAGCTGACCAGCGTGGCGTACAGCGTGGCGTACAGCCACTGGTGTCCCACGTGCTTCCAGCTCAGAATGAACAGCGGCAGATTCAGCACCACGATCACCGCGCCGATGGGCGCCTGGGGAAGGAAGAAGTTGACGATCTGGGCAATACCGGTAAAGCCGCCCACGCTCAGGTGGTTGGGGTCAAAGAACCAGTTAAAGGCGACGGCGTACAGCGCGCAGGACAGGGTGATCATGATGTACTGCACCACGATCCCCTTGATCTTCTGATCCATAAATGGCGTCCTCTCTTTTTCTCTCAAAAATGTATATACAGTATACTATGCAGAACGCCGTTTGTCTACTATCGTTATTCTACCTCTACGACAGGCGGCACAAATCGCTCAATGGCGATACGCAGCTTGGGGTGACGGATCACAAAATGGATGGCGGGGGACTTGCCCTTGGACACCATGGCCCACTGCCCCTCGTGGATGCAGATCTGCAAATTTCGGAAGGCGCCGCCGGTCCACTCCAGCCGGCAATGGGAGTGCGCCGCGGCGAACGACTCTGTCTGGCGGACATGGGCCAGATATGTCTCATAGGTGTACGGCACATCCCGCTCGTAAAACAGGCCGGACAGCGGCAGGGAGGGCGGAAACTGGGCGAAGGCCTCCGGGGACAGCCGCGGCAGCTCCAGCCGTACCGTATCGGACGACAGGATGTGTTCTATCTGCTCCCGCCGCACGCGGGCATAGGCGGCGATGCGCTGCCGCGCCTCCTCCGGCACGTCCTGCTGTGTCAGCAGCGTTTCCAGATACGCAGGCTCCATGGTGTACAGTGGGGGCACGGACAGGATCTGCCGCCGCGGCCCCGGCGTGCGGCTGTCCGCCAGCAGGAAGGCGCTGAGCCGCGCCCCGTCGTCCTCCCGGTAGATGTCCATCAGGGGCTCGGCTTGCGCCAGCATGGCCTCCGCCCGGCGGCGGCAGTACGCCACCTCACCTTTGACCTTCGTCAGGTCGTACCGCCCCTCACTGTGATGCCCTGCGATGGCCTCGCCGGTCAGCGCCACTGTTCCCGCCGAGCGCATAAAGTGCAGGAACACACCGTTTTGCGGATTTTTGAAGTAATACGGCTCGATCTGCCCCGTCATGTACATGGGGATAAAGCTCTCCAGTCCCAGCATCATCTCCGACAGGGAGCGGTCAATATTGTGGATGATTCGGAGCTTCAGTCCCTTTTTCAGCAGCATGGCCATGCCGAACATCCATTTTTTCGGGAAATCTGGGTCCTTGGCCATCTGCTCCATGGGCATATCGCTGTACATAATGACCGGCTCCATGGAGCGGGACAGCACCGCCGCCTTCATGAAGTCCAGCTCGCTTTCCATCATCTGCTGCAGCCCGAAATAGCTGCGGGAGGTGGGAAGCTGGAACGGCGCCGTTGGCACCTTCAGTTCGTTGAAACGGATGGAGCGGATGTACTCGTTCAGGTCGAACTCGTCCAGCTTGGCGAGGAAGTGGTCAACGCCATTTTGCCGGGGCGCATGGCTGCCCAGCAGCCAGTCCCGCAGCCGCTGGCAGTATATGGCCCTATCAGCCAGCGCCGCCGCCTCACAGCCCAGCAGCTCTCCGGCGATCTCCCGGTGCTGGACGTCATCCAGCTCGCGGGACACATAGGCGGCCACCGCCCCGGCAAAGCCCACCGGATCTGCCGGCTGCCGCGCCCCACTGCGGAAACGGAATACGGTGGACGGGTCATAGTTGGCGTACCGGCACAGCCGGCTGATGCTCAGCTCCATCACCTCTACCAGTGTGTTGAAGTTCTCCCGCAGCCGCACCCGGTCGGAGACGGCGTACTCCTCGCAGGATAAAAAGCCTGCCCGCACCTCCGCCTCCGCCATGCCGGGGATATCCCTCTCCTGCGCCAGCTCCGCCAGTCCGCGGCACAGACCGTCCAGCGCGGCGGAATCCCGCCCCGGTGTCCGCTCCCCCGCCCGATAGCGGCTCAGGGACGGCGCGGCGACGCCCGACCGGGCGCACAGCTCGCTGGCCCGGCAGCCCGTCAACACCATCCACGCATTCAACTGCTGACAAAAACGCATGATGCACCTCCTGCTCCACGGTTTCCTATACAGCTCCATTATACGACAGCCCGCGCCGACTGAAAAGGGCTGATGTCGAATCGTTGCCGGAAATGGCAGTTGGCAATACCGGCAACTCTGTTGCGCCCGGCGCCGCATCTGGTAGAATAAGGGAAAACACCCACAGGGAGGTACTGCCTATGAAAAAGAACGACTGCACCCGCCGGGGCCTGCTGGGCCTGCTGCTGGCGCTGTGCATGACCCTGCTGCTCCTGACCCCGGCGCTGGCCGGCGTCACGGATGTCACCGGCGGCAGCGGCGTTACGGTCAAGATCACTGTTGTCAATGAATACACGGACAAACACGACCAAAAGACCTTCGATCTCACCGGAAAGACCACCACCTTTACCGATGTGAAAAAGTATTTTGGTGGGACGAGCGGCACACTGGCCGTGGAATTCCCCGGGCTGGCCCCGCTGGTGAACATTACCTACACCGTGTCGGCGGATACCGTGGTCATGACCGTCACCAACTACGACGACCTGCCCGACGGCACCTACACCTGCCCGCAGCGGGAGGACAAGACCATGATGCAAACCACCTACGATGGAGCCTCGTTGGACTACACTGGCACCACCTATGATCCCGGAACTATCCTCGGCACCGGCAGTCCCGACAAGATCATCGTCAATGAAACGCGCACCGATTACTACACCCGCAATCATATCTGGCGCGGATACACCCTGACCGTCACCGGCAATGGTAACGGCAATTCCTCCGGTACCGGCAGCGGCAATACCACGGGTACCGGCAGCGGCGGCAGCTCCGGCACCGGCCTGAGCGGCGCCACCGGCGGCTACAACTCACCCAAGACCTTTGACCCCGGCATGACTCTATATGCCGTCTCCGCAATGCTGTCCGGCGCCGGGCTGACCGTCCTGCGCCGCAGAAAGCGGTAGCTTGCACGAACATCGACATCCTGCGTATAACGGGGGGGAGCAAAAAGCAGCGTGCGTACCGACAGGTACGCACGCTGCTCTTTTCGTTTCAACGGTGATGGTGATGATGGTGGTGGTGGAACAGGTGATGGTGATGCTTGTGCTCCGGCAGCTCCGGCTGGGGATCGAACCCGTCCTGCCAGTTGGAGAACAGGAAGTAGAACAGATAGATCACCGAGCTGATGGCCCATGTGATGGGGTAGGCCCAGTAGACGTAGACGATCTCGTGCCGCCAGTGCATGATGGCGGTGATGTACAGGATACGGAACACGCACCAGACGCCCAGCATGATGGTCATGGGTACGAAGGCCTTGCCCGCGCCCCGGCAAACGCTGGCAATGGCGTGGGAGAAGGCCAGCAGGCAGTAGAACAGGCAGATGGTCCGCGTCTCCAGCACGCCCAGCCGGATGACCTCCGGCGTGCGGGAGAACAGGGACACCAGCCACGGCGCAGCCAGATAGGTGATGACGCCGATGATCTCCGCAATGACGGCTGCCGCCGCGATGCCGAAAATAGCGCCCTTTCTGGCACGGGGCTTCATGCCCGCGCCCAGATTCTGCCCCACATAGGTGGTGATGGCCATGGTGAAGCTGGTAACGGGCAGGAAGGCGAAGCCCTCGATCTTGGAGTACGCGCCGTAGGCGGCGGTGGCCATCTTGCCGAAGGAGTTGATGTTGGTCTGTACCACCACGTTGGCAAGGCCGATGACGGAATTCTGAATACCGGCGGGCAGGCCGTAGCGCAGGATCTCCCGCAGCAGCGGGCCGTCGATCCGCAGGGCGGACAGCTTCAGCTGGTAGATGGTGCCCTTCTTGGCAAGGTGCATGGCGCACAGCACGGCGCTGAGCGCCTGGGAGATGATGGTAGCCAGCGCCGCCGACCACACGCCCCAGCGCAGCACCGCCACGAACAGCAGGTCCAGCACCACATTGGTCAGGGAGGAGACGATCAGGAAGTACAGCGGGCGCTTGCTGTCGCCCAGCGCGTTCATGATGCCTGTAAAGGTGTTGTACATCACACCCGCGCCCACACCGGCGAAGTAGCACCGGAAGTAGGCGATGGCGTCGGGCAGCACCTCCGGGTCGGTGTCCATCCACCGCAGCAGGGTGGGGGTGAACAAAACGCCGATGACGGTGAGGATCAGGCTGCTGATCAGTCCCAGCAGCACGGCGGTGTGGACGGCGCGGGACACCTTATCGTAATCTCCTGCGCCGAAGTAGCGGGAGATGGCCACACCCACGCCGCTGGCGGCGCCGGCGAAAAAGCTGATCAGCAGGAAGATCAGCGGGCCGGAGGCACTGACGGCGGCCAGCGCGTTGTCTCCCAGAAAGTTGCTGACGATCAGGGAGTCGGCGGTGTTGTAGAGCTGCTGGAACAGCTGACTCAGGAAAATGGGGATGGCGAATCCGGCGATAAGCCGCCAGGGTACGCCGTGGGTCATGTCCTTTGTGTTGGCAGCGGCCATAAAAATGCACTCCTTCCTCTGGTGTATGTCCGGCGTGGTGAAAACCGATGCTGAAAAACGGCCCCGACAGCTCGGGAGCGGTCGGGGTATCGTATGATCCGGCGGGGAAAGATGCCTGATGCCATGCGGGGTGAACCGCATGGCATCGTTCAGGCTTTTCTGGCGCAGTGGGAGGGATTCGAACCCTCGTGCCGCTTTTGACGACAACACGATTTCCAGTCGTGCTCGTTATGACCTCTTCGATACCACTGCATATATTCAGTTCTGTGACGAACAGCATTGACTATTATAACAAAAAAAGCAGTCTTGTCAAGATGGAATTTCCCGAAAAAACCGGCTTTTTTGCACAGAGCAGCGGCGGAGGGAGCCGTTTCCCTCCGCCGCCGGCATCTGTGATCCCTCAGTGCAGCATGGATGTGACGGTGACCAGCGCCGAATCCAGAGCGTTACCCATCCGCTGCATGGCCTTGCCCACAGCGGTTTTTCTGGCCTTCGGGTAGGGGTGCGCCGCCATATCCGCCGCCGCGCCGGCCACCATGCCGACGCAGACGCCCCGCAGAAACGCGGTCATATTCATCTTGTATCACTCCTTTTCCGTACAGTGGCAGTATCTCCCGTCGGGTGCAAAAAAACACGCGGTGTTTCTTGCCAAATCACCCCGCGCCGCGTTATAATGAACTTTAATATATTTTTTGCGACACAAAAGGAGAACGTCACCATGTCCGTTACCGTCTTGCAGCAGCGTATCCGTGAAAAGAAAACGCCGCTGGCACTGGGTCTGCGTCCGGAGCTGGACAAGCTCAGCCCCAAAATTCTGAAAAACTTTACCGATATGTTCGGCCCCGGCGCCATGGCTGATGCGGAGGCGCTGCGCTACCACGGCACCATGCTGCTGGATGCGGCGGCGGAGAAGCTGCCCGCCGTCATGCTCCACGGCGCCAGCTACCTGCGCTACGGCTCCATGGGTGCGGATGTGCTGGCCAATCTGGTCAGCGCCGCCCACGCCAAGGGACTGTACGTCGTTCTGGGCATGGGCGCGGAGGCGCCTGCCCTGTGGCAGAGCTACGGCGCCGACGCCATCACCGTGGATCCCTACATGGGCAGCGACTGCTGCGATGCCGGGGAACAGGCACCCTTTGCACTGGTACGCACCTGCAACAAAAGCGGCGGCGAGGTGCAGAGCCTGATGGCCGGCGACCGCCCGCTGTATCTGGCGGTGGCGGAGCAGATGGCCCGCCGGGGCGCGTCTCTGGTGGTGGGCAGCGGGTACAGCCTGGATATCCGGGATGTGCGCCGCCTGTGTCCCAAGTCCTTCCTGCTGCTGCCGGAGTGCGACGGTGAGAACGCCGTCCCTGCCTTTGACGAGTACGGCCACGGTGCGATGACCGTGGATTTTGACCTGCAATTTGCCCCGGATGCAGCAGCGGCCGTGGACAGCGCCGTCCGCGAGATGAAGCAGTGGGTGACGGTGGTATGACGAAGATCTACCTCATCCGCCACGCGGAGGCGGAGGGCAACCTCTACCGCATTGCCCACGGCTGGCACAACGGACTGATCACCAACTACCGCGGCTACCAGCAGATCGACGCCCTGCGTCAGCGGTTTCAGGATGTGGACATCGACGCGGTGTACGCCAGCGACCTGTACCGCACGCAGATCACCGCCCGTGCCATCTGGCTGCCCAAGGCGCTGCCGCTCCATCTGGAGCCGGCCTTCCGGGAGATCCACATGGGCGTGTGGGAGGATCATCCGTGGCACGAGCTGAACAAGCTGCACCCGGAGGAGATGTACCACTTCAACCGCCGGGTGGATCTGTGGCACGTGGAGGGCGGCGAGACGGCGCAGGACGTGCTGGATCGCTACATCCCCGCCCTGCACCGCATCGGCGAGGCCCATGACGGCGGCACCGTGGCGGTGTTCTCCCACGGCGCAGCGCTGCGCATCGTGCTGGGTACCTTGCAGGGCGTCCCGCTGTCCGGTATCGGCGACACGCCCCACGGCGACAACACCGCCGTATCCCTGCTGACATGGGACGACGGGACGCTGCGGGTGGAGTACCGCGACGACAACAGCCACCTGACGGAGCGGGGACTGTCCACCTTTGCCCGCCAGAGCTGGTGGCGCAGCGCCAAGATGGTGGACCCCGGCGAGGACTATGTCCCCCTGCCGGAGGAGCTGCGCCGGCGCTTCCATGTCCCCGCTGGCGGCGAGGCCATTGGTATCCGCTGCGAGGAGGACTTTATCGGCGCGCTCCAGCTGCTGCCGGACGAGGAACCGGGCATCGGCTGGCTGGGCTGGTACTGGCTGGATCCCGCGTATCGCGGCACCGGCCGTGCCTTTACCCCCATGGGCCGCGTGCTGCTGTACTACCGGCATCGCGGCGTGGAGCTCCTGCGCCTGCGGTGCGGCGATAGGGAGCTGCGCCGGTTTTTCGCCCGTCTGGGCTTCTACCCGCTGGAGGGCGACGTGATGGAAAAGGACATCCGCGTCCAGCTGCCGCCGATCCCGGCGGAATACCGTCCCTGAAAGGAGCTGCCCCATGACAAGAGGCGAGATATTTCTGCCTGTCAGCCGCGAGGAGATGATCGAGCGCGGCTGGTATTACTATGATTTTCTGGTGGTCACCGCCGACGGCTACATCGACCACCCCAGCTTCGGCACCACCCTCATCGCCCGCCTGCTGGAGGCGGAGGGCTACCGCGTGGCCATTCTGGCCCAGCCGGACTGGCACTCGGCGGAGGCGTTCCGCGCCATGGGCAAGCCCCGGTACGGCGTACTCATCGGCGGCGGCAATCTGGACTCCATGGTGGCCCACTACACGGTGGCCAAGCGCCGCCGCACACGGGATCTGTACAGCCCCGGCGGCGAGATGGGACACCGTCCCGACCGACCCACCATCGTCTATACCAACCGGGCGCGGGAGGCGTTCCCCGACACGCCCATCGTCATCGGCGGACTGGAGGCGTCGCTGCGGCGCTTCGCCCACTACGACTACTGGGAGGATAAGGTGCGCCGGAGCATCCTGTTCGACGCCCCCGCCGACCTGCTGGTCTACGGCATGGGCGAGAGCGCCACGGCGGAGATCGCCCGCCGTCTCGCCAAAAAGACGCCGGTGCAGGAGATCACCGACGTACCCGGCACGGCCTATATCGCCGCCGATGACAGCGGCTGCCGCTTCCATAAGGCACCCTGCCCCTCCTACGAGGAGGTCTGCGCCGACAAGGAGGCCTACGCCCGCGCCACGAAGATCGAATACGACGAGCACGACCCCATCCGGGGCTGCGCCGTGCTCCAGCCCTGCGAGGGGCGGCTGCTGGTGGTAAATCCCCCCGCCCGCCCCCTGCGCCGGGAGGAGCTGGACCACCTGTACGCCCTGCCCTATACGCGGGAGGTACACCCCATGTACACCGCGGGCATCCCCGCCATTGAGGAGGTGCGGTTCTCCATCACCCACAACCGGGGCTGCTTCGGCGGCTGCAACTTCTGCGCGCTGGCGTTCCATCAGGGGCGCATGGTCACCAGCCGCTCCATCGAGTCAGTGGTGGAGGAGGCGCGGCTGCTGACGGAGGATCCCCAGTTCAAGGGCTATATCCACGACGTGGGCGGCCCCAGCGCCAACTTCCGCCACACCAGCTGCCAGAAGCAGAAGAAGTGCGGTATGTGCAAGAACCGCAGCTGCCTTGCGCCGGAGCCCTGCCCCAATCTGGACGCCGATCACTCCGAGTACACGGAGCTGCTGCAAAAAATGCGGCAGCTTCCCAAGATCAAGAAGGTGTTCGTCCGCTCCGGCATCCGCTACGACTATATGTTGCAGGACAAGAACAAGGACTTCTTCAAGGAGCTGGTGCAGTACCACATCTCCGGCCAGCTGAAGGTGGCGCCGGAGCACTGTGTCAGCTCGGTACTGGACTACATGGGCAAGCCCCACTTCGACGTTTTTCTGAAATTCTGGCGGCAGTATAAAAAGCTCAACGAGCAGGACGGCACGGAGCAGTATCTGGTGCCATACCTGATGTCCAGCCATCCCGGCTGCACCCTCAGCGACGCGGTGAAGCTGGCGGAGTTCCTCCACAAGAACGGCCGCACCCCCGAGCAGGTGCAGGATTTCTATCCCACCCCCGGCACCCTGTCCACCTGTATGTACTACACCGGCATCGACCCCCGGGATATGTCGCCGGTGTATGTGGCGCGGGATCCCAAGGAAAAGGCCATGCAGCGTGCGCTGCTTCAGTGGTCCCGCCCGGAAAAGCGTGCGCTGGTGGTGGAAGCACTGGAGGAGACGGGGCGCACCGACCTGATCGGCTACGGGAAGGAGTGCCTGCTGCGCCCCCGGAAGGGCGAGCCCTACGGCCAGCCTCCCGCCAAGCCGGAGAAGCCGGAGCGTCCCGCCCGCCGTCCCCGGAAGGAGACCACGGGCAACCGGGGCCGCCGCGGTACACCCACGGCGCGACAGCCGGCGCAGAAAGGCAAGATGTCCCCGCGCAAAAAGGCGGCATTTGCCAAAAAAAGGAAATCATGACCCGTCGGGAGCCTGCGGTATCCGCAGGCTCCCGCTGTTTTTGGACATTTTCCGGTGCTTGTCCCGTTTTCGGTGAAAAAAGAGGGAGTGTCTGGACAGACTTGCCGAAAAAATACTTGTGTTATAGGTAAGATTTCATTATAATAGAGAACGTAGCGTCAAGATGGTGACTCGCCGTGTAAGGATTCCGTTAAAAAATCACGGTGGGACATGGTCGTGCCGCAGGTGCCGTAAATACGACGCAGCGGCACAAAATCCCGATCGTATGTGAAGGTGATAAAGGAATGGAAAAAAAGAAGAAAACAAGGTTCATCGTGGGGTGGCTGCTGATCACGGCGGCTCTGCTGGCCGGTTCTCTGCTGGTTCCCGGACACGGGAAGTCGGAGTCGGTACAGGAGGCCATGCGTGACGCGGTGCTCCACGGGACGAACCGCATCAGTCTGTTCGGACTGAAAGACGTGAACCCCGCATACATATCCTCGCTGGTGGTAGTGGGTGTCATCCTGCTGGCGGCGCTGCTGCTGCGGCTGCTGGTGATCCCCCGCTTCAAGCTGGTGCCCGGCAAGCTGCAGATGGCTATCGAGACCGTGGTGGGTATGTTCGACGGCATGGCCAAGGGCAACAGCCCCCACCGCAACAAGTTCCTGGGTGCCTACATCTTCGGCGCCGGTGTGTATATCTTCATCGGCACGCTGTTTGAGCTGTTCGGTTTCCAGGCCATCACCACCAATGGCCACACCATCGCCCTGCCGGCCCCGCTGTCCGATGTGAACGCAGCCATCTCCCTGGGCTGCCTGTCCTACGGCGTCATTCTGGTGGGCGGCATCGTGGCCAACGGCCTCAAGGGCGCGGGCAAGGCCCTGAAGGACTTCTCCCTGCCCATCTCCATGAGCTTCCGTATGTTCGGCGCGCTGCTCAGCGGTCTGCTGGTGACGGAGCTGGTCTACTACTATGTGACATTGAGCTATGTGATCCCCGTGGTCGTGGCGGTGCTGTTTACCCTGCTCCACGCGCTGATCCAGGCCTATGTGCTCACCACCCTGACCTCCATGTTCTACGGAGAGACCACGGAGAAGCACGCGCCCAAGCCCAAAAAAACCAAAAAAGTCAAAGCTGAAACTGTAAATAACTGACGGAGGAAAGAGAGATCATGAAGAAACTGACCAATAAGAAGGCTGTTGCCCTGCTGCTGTGCCTGGTGCTGGCACTGACCGCACTGTTCACCGTGACCGCGTTTGCCGACACCGAGCCCGCCGCCGATGCCCCTGCCCAGACGGAGCAGACCACCGACAGCAGCGTTGACAGCGCCAAGGCCATGGCGTCCGCCATCGCCATCGGCGTGGCCGCCGCCGGCGGCGCCATCGGCATGGGCATGGCCATCTCCAAGTCCGCTGAGGGTATTGCCCGCCAGCCGGAGGCCGAGGGCAAGATCCGCACCACCATGATGCTGGGCCTTGTGTTCCTGGAAACCGCCATCATCTACGCCCTGCTGGTGGTCATCCTTATCATCTTTGTACTGTAAGAAACGGAGAGAGAAGCTATGAACATCCCTCTGAATATTGATTGGCAGCAGATCCTGCTGCACCTGTTCAACTTCTCCATTCTGGTGGGCGGCCTGTACCTGCTGCTGTTCAAGCCGGTGAAGAACTTCATGGATAAGCGCGCCAAGCACTATCAGGACATGGAGTCCGCCGCCGTGGAGCGGGAGAAGGCCACTGCCGAGATGGAGGCGGCCATGCAGCAGCGTCAGGCCGTGTTGGACGCTGAGCTGGACGAAAAGCGCGCCGCCGCCGCCAAGGAGGCGGAGGCCTACGCCCAGCAGCAGCGTGACGCCGCCCGTGAGCAGGCGGACAAGATCGTTGCCGCCGCCCGGGAGAATGCGGAGAACGACCGCAAGAAGATCGTGGCAGAGGCCAACCGCGAGGCCGTGTCCATCGCGGAGGCCGCCATGGAGAAGCTGCTGGCGAAGGAGACTTCCCACGCCTATGACGCGTTTGTAAACGCAGCCGAGGGGGAGGAGAAGCATGAGCACGAATGATCCCCGCCTGACCGCCAACCTGTTCAGCGTCTGCCCGCCCGATGACGCGCAGCGCGCCAGACTGGAGGAAGTGCTGGCAAAGAAATACGGCCGGCCGGTGGAGCTTTCGTGGCAGGAGGATAAGACCGCGTCCGGCGGCTTCCGCATCGAGATCGGCTCCGAGGTCATCGACTGGACGGCGGAGGGTCGTCTGGGCCAACTGAAGGAGCGCCTTGCCGCGCTGAAGGCCGGCGAGCAGTCCGTGATCCCGCTGATCCGCGACACCGTCCGGGACTGGGTGCCGGAGGTCTGCGCCCGCGAGGTGGGCAGCGTGCTGTCCGTGGCGGACGGCATCGCCTATGTGGACGGTCTGGAGGACGCGGCCTACGGCGAGATCCTGCTCTTTGAGGGCGGCATCCGGGGCATGGTGCAGGAGCTGCGGGGTCACCGCATCGGCTGCATCCTGTTCGGCCGGGTGGAGGAGGTCAGCGAGGGCAGCGCCGTGTACCGCACCGGCAAGACCGCCGGTATCGGCGTGTCCGACGCCATGATCGGCCGCGTGGTGGACGCGCTGGGCGCGCCCATCGACGACGGCGGTGAGATCCCCGCCGACGACTACCGTATGATCGAAAGCCCGGCGCCCGGCATCATCGACCGCCAGCCGGTGAACACCCCCATGCAGACCGGTATCCTGTCCATCGACTCCATGTTCCCCATTGGACGGGGTCAGCGTGAGCTGATCATCGGCGACCGCCAGACCGGTAAGACATCCATCGCCATCGACACCATCCTGAACCAGAAGGGGAAGGACATGATCTGCATCTATGTGGCCATCGGCCAGAAGGCCAGCTCTGTGGCGCAGATCGCGGAGATGCTGCGCAAGCACGACGCCATGGCGTACACCATCATCGTCTGCGCCAGCGCCGGTGAGTCCGCCTCCATGCAGTATATCGCGCCCTATGCCGGCGCGTCCATCGGCGAGTATTTCATGAACAAGGGGAAGGACGTGCTGATCGTCTACGACGATCTTTCCAAGCACGCCATCGCCTACCGCGCACTGAGCCTGCTGCTGGGACGTTCTCCCGGCCGTGAGGCCTACCCCGGCGACGTGTTCTATCTGCACTCCCGCCTGCTGGAGCGCGCAGCGCGCCTCAGCGACGCACGGGGCGGCGGCAGCATGACCGCCCTGCCCATCGTGGAGACGCAGGCCGGCGATGTGTCCGCCTACATCCCCACCAACATCATCTCCATCACCGACGGCCAGATCTTTCTGGAGAGCAGCCTGTTCTTCTCCGGCCACCGCCCCGCCGTGAACGTGGGACTTTCCGTGTCCCGTGTGGGCGGCGCGGCTCAGACAAAGGCCATGAAGAAGGCGGTCGGCACGCTGCGCCTCGATCTGGCGCAGTACCGCGAGATGGAGGTCTTTACCCAGTTCTCCAGCGATCTGGACGAGGACACCAAGAACCAGCTGGCCTACGGCCAAAGCCTGATGTATATTCTGCGTCAGGGCCGGTGCAGTCCGCTCAGCCAGGCCCAGCAGATCGTCACGTTGGTGACGGCCATGGCCCGCATCTATCAGCAGGTGCCGGTGGCGCAGGTCTGTTCGCTGCGGGACTACCTTCTGGGTGAGTTCGCCGCCGGACGGCCCCAGCTCCTGCAGGAGCTGGAGCAGGGTGCGGCGCTGACCGACGAGGTGCGCCAGCAGATCGTGGACTTTGCAAAGACCGCGCTGGAGAAGTTCCAGCGCGCAGGCGGGCGGTGAGGCCATGGCCAGCACAAGTGAGATCCGCCGCCGCATCGGAAGCGTCCGGCAGACCCAGAAGATCACCCACGCCATGTACCTGATCTCCCAGGCCAAGCTGCGCAAGGCCAAGGCGGATCTGAGCAATACCCGTCCCTACTTCGACGCATTGCAACGGGAGATCGGCCGCGTGTTCAACGCCGACGACACCGCGGAGAGCCGGTATCTCTGCGATGAGAACAGCAAGCCGCTGCCCGGCGTGGCCGCTTGCCTGCTGATCACGGCGGATAAGGGACTTGCCGGCGCCTACAACCAGAACGCCATCCGGCAGGCGCAGAAATTTCTCGCCGCCAACGAGGGCGCGGTGCTGTATGTGGTGGGCGAGTATGGCCGCCGCTGGTTCAGCCAGCGGGGCATCCCCATCGAAAAGAGCTTTCTCTATACCGCCCAGAACCCCACGCTGCGGCGCGCCCGCCAGATCGGCGAGCTGCTGCTGGAGCGGTACGATGTCGGCGCCATCAACGCCGTACACGTCATTTACACGGATATGAAAAACGGACTGGAGGCCACGGTGCGTCAGGCGCAGCTGCTGCCCCTGCACCGGGAGCGGTTCTCCGCCGCCAAGGCGGATACCGCCGGTGACCCCGTGTTCGAATTTATCCCCAGCGCCGCCGCCGTGCTGAATAACGCGGTGCGAAGCTGCCTGACCGGCTTTATTTACAGCGCGCTGGTGGACAGCTTTTGCAGCGAGCAGAGCGCCCGCATGACCGCCATGAACGCGGCGGATCAGAACGCGGAGGAGCTGCTGAAGGATCTGTCCGTGCAGTACAACCGGGCGCGTCAGGCCGCCATCACCCAGGAGATCACCGAGGTCTCCGCCGGTGAGCGCGCCCAGCGCAGCAAGAAAGAAAAGGAGGGCTGACCTCAATGAAACAAGGAACCATCACGGGCATTTCAGGCCCCGTGATCGACGTACATTTCCCGGAGGGGAGCCTGCCCGCCATCAATGAGGCGCTGACCGTGGAGGCAAACGGCACGCGCTACACCATGGAGGTGGAGCAGCATCTGGAGAACAAGACGGTGCGCTGCGTCATGATGGCCGGCAGCGACGGCCTCAGCCGGGGCCTGACCGTCACCGCTACCGGCCACGGCATCTCCGTACCGGTGGGCGAGGCCACACTGGGCCGTATGTTCAACGTGCTGGGTGATCCTATCGACGGCGAGGCGCCGGTGAGCGCCGACGCCCCCCGTTGGGAGATCCACCGCAGCGCCCCCACCTTTGCCGAGCAGATGCCCGCCGCCGATATTCTGGAAACGGGCATCAAGGTCATCGACCTCATCGAGCCGTATCCCAAGGGCGGCAAGATCGGCCTGTTCGGCGGTGCCGGCGTGGGCAAGACCGTGCTGATTCAGGAGCTGATCCACAACGTGGCCATGGAGCACGGCGGCTATTCCATCTTCACCGGCGTGGGCGAGCGCAGCCGCGAGGGCAACGACCTGTGGGGCGAGATGCAGGAGAGCGGCGTGTCCGACAAGACGGCGCTGGTCTTCGGCCAGATGAACGAGTCCCCCGGCGTCCGTATGCGCGTGGCGCTGTCTGGCCTGACCATGGCGGAGTATTTCCGCGACGTGGAGCACAAGGACGTGCTGCTGTTCATCGACAACATCTTCCGCTTCGTCCAGGCGGGCAGTGAGGTGTCCACGCTGCTGGGCCGTATGCCCTCCGCCGTGGGCTACCAGCCCACGTTGGCCGGCGAGATGGGCGCTCTGCAGGAGCGCATCACCTCCACCAAGGACGGCTCCGTCACCTCCGTGCAGGCGGTATATGTCCCCGCCGACGACCTGACCGACCCCGCCCCCGCCACCACGTTCTCCCATCTGGACGCCACCACCGTGCTGAGCCGTAAGATCGCGGAGCAGGGCATCTACCCCGCCGTGGACCCGCTGGAGTCCACCTCCCGCATTCTGGAGCCGGACATCGTGGGCGAGGAGCATTACAACATCGCCCGCGCCGTCCAGTCCACGCTGCAAAAGTACCGTGAGCTGCAGGATATCATCGCCATTCTGGGTATGGAGGAGCTGAGCGACGAGGATAAAAAGACCGTCGCCCGCGCCCGCCGCATCCAGCGTTTCCTGTCCCAGCCCTTCTACGTGGCGGAGAAGTTCAGCGGCGCACCCGGCGTGTTCGTGCCGCTGCACGAGACGCTGCGCGGCTTCAAGGAGATCCTGTCCGGCAGCATGGACGAGTATCCTGAGGCGGCCTTCTTCAACGCCGGTACCATTGACGACGTGATCCGCAAGGCGGAGCAGATGAAGAAAGGCGGCATGTGATGGCGGCCCCGTTCCATCTGGATATTCTGGCGGCCAGCGTCCCGTTTTACCGGGGCGAATGCGTGTCGCTGGTGGTGCCTACCACCGACGGCGAGTTCGGCATACTGGCCAACCACAGCAACGCCGTGGGCGCTGTCTGCGCCGGTGAGCTGCGGTTCGAGACGGCGGAGGGCGAGTACCGCCGCGCCGCCGTGGCACCCGGCCTGTTCAAGATCGAGGACGGCCGCGTACTGCTGCTGGTGGACGCCGCCGAGCGTCCGGAGGATATCGACGTGAACCGCGCCCTCCGCGCCCGCGAGGAGGCGGAGGAGCAGCTGCGGCAGAAGCGCAGCATGGCGGAGTACCAGCTGGCGCAGGGCAATCTGGCCCGCGCCCTCAACCGCCTGCGTGTCAGCGGCAGAGGATAAATGCATAAAAAAGAGCTGCGGCAGCGCCGCAGCTCTTTTTTATGCGCGTTTTAGGCTCAGATGCCCAGCTTTTCCAGCGCCGCCAGCTTCAGGCAGGTGCAGAACACGGCGATGGCCTGCTCCAGCTCCGCCACCGGCGGGAAGGAAGGGGCAATGCGGATGTTGCTGTCGTTGGGGTCGACGCCGTAGGGGAAGGTGGCGCCCGCGCCGGTCATGGTGACGCCCGCCTCCTTACACAGTGCCAGCGTCCGCTTGGCGCAGCCGGGCATGGCGTCCAGACTGATGAAATAGCCGCCCACGGGACGCTTGTAGTCCGCAATGCCCAGCGGGGCGATCTCCCGGTCCAGCGCGTCCAGCACCGCGTGGAACTTGGGGGCCAGCACGGCGGCGTGCTGCCGCATCAGCGCCAGCGTGTGGGCCTTGTCCTGCAAAAACAGCACATGGCGCAGCTGGTTGATCTTGTCAAAGCCGATGGTCTGGACGTTGATGAGCTTGGTGAGATAGGCGATGTTGGCCTCGCTGGCCGCCATCACTGCCACGCCCGCGCCGGGGAACGTCACCTTGCTGGTGGACGCGAACTCGTACACCATGTCGGCGTTGCCGTACTGGGCGCACAGGCTGATGATATCGGGGAACGGCACGAAGTCGCCGTCAAACTCATGGATGCAGTAGGCGTTGTCCCACATCAGCATGAAGTCCGGCGCGGCGGGCTTCATGGCCGCCAGACGGCGGATGGTATCCTCGCTGTACACCACGCCCTCCGGATTGGCGTATTTAGGCACGTTCCACATACCCTTCACCGCTGGGTCGCGGATCAGCTCCTCCACCATATCCATGTCGGGGCCGTCGACGGTCATAGGAATGTTGATCATCTCCACGCCGAAGCTCTCCGTCACCTTGAAGTGCCGGTCGTAGCCGGGGACGGGGCAGAGCCACTTCACCTTATCCAGCTTGCTCCACGGCTTCTCGCTGTGGCGCATCCCGTGGGTGAACGCCTTGGAGACGGCGTCGTACATCAGCTGCAGGCTGGCGTTGCCGCCGACGAACACCTGCTCGGGCTTGCAGCCCAGAATATCCGCGAACAGCCGCCGCGCCGCAGGGATGCCCGCCACCTCGCCGTAGTTCCGGGTCTCCACGCCGTCGGACAGAAACTGCTCCGACCGGGTCAGCACGCCGAGAATGGGCATCACCAGCTCCAGCTGCTCCCGTCCCGGCTTGCCCCGGGCCATATTCAGCGACAGATGGAGCGCCTTGGCGTCCTCGTATTCCTTCTGCACGGCGGCGTATTCCGCCTGCCGCTCCGCCGCTGTCATCTCTGCATATTTCTTCATCATCATACAGAACCTCCGCCGTATTTTTTTGCGATTATACACGCTTTGCCGTGCCTTGGCAATCACTTTTTTCGGATCTCATAGATGTCCGTCCGCCGTGCCGACAGAATGGGGAGCTGTCTGCGTACTGCGGACACCTGCGCCATGTCCAGCTCCGTCACCGCCACCTCCTCACCGGCGCCGCACTGATGGAGGACGGCGCCCCACGGGTCGCAGACGATGGAGTGTCCCCACGCCACATAGGAGGCCGCCTCGTCCCGGGCCGGGGAGACACCCACGGTGAAAAGCTGGTTGTCCACGGCACGCTGCCGGAACAGCAGCTCCCAGTGGGCGGGGCCGGTGGTCATGTTGAACGCCGCCGGTACCAGCAGTACCTGCGCGCCCGCCAGCGTCATCAGCCGCGACAGCTCCTGAAACCGCAGGTCAAAGCAGATGCAAAGCCCCATTTTGCCCCAAGGCGTGTCGAACACCGTCACATCGTCTCCGGCTGTCAGGGTGTCCGACTCCCGAAAACGCTGGCCGCCGTCCACGTCGATGTCGAAAAGGTGTATTTTCCGGTGCCGGGCGGCGCACCGTCCGTCCGGCGCAAAGACATAGCTGGTGTTGTACACCCTGCCGCCGTCCAGCTCCGGGATGGAGCCGCCCACCACCCACAGGTGGTTTTCCGCAGCGGCGCGGGACAGCATCTGATACGCCGCGCCGCCCGCCGCCTCGCCGTAGGCGCGGAAGCAGCCGTTGTCGTAGGGGCAGCAGAACATCTCCGGCAGCACCGCCATGTCCGCCCCCTTTACGGAGGCCAGCAGCGCCTCCGCGTGTCGGAGGTTTTCCGCCTTGTCCGCCGTGACTGCCATCTGTATCTGCGCAAGCCTCATACCGCCACGCTCCTTCTCAGTATTCCCGCAGCACCAGCTCGGTCACGCCCTCGCTGATGCTGACCATGCGCTTGACCTGACTGCGATGCCCGTAGGTCAGCCACAGCATATCCCGAATGGCCGTGCCGCCGCGATAGCCGTGGATCAGCCGCAGCCGATAGGTGCCAAGACCAGCCCGGCGCAGGGCGGCGTCTACCGCGATCTGCGCCTGATAGGTATTCATGCCGTGGAGATCCAGCTCCACCACACCTCCGGTCATGATACCGCCTCCTTTCACTCCCCACCATCATACGGGAAATGAATTGTATTTTCAACCGTTTTGTGGTAAGATGCCCTCTGAGAATACAGACTGTGAGGGAACTATGAAGATTTTAGTGGTATCCGATTCCCACGGCAAGGTGGATAACCTGATACGGGCGGTGGAGCTGACCCACCCCGACTATGTGCTGCATCTGGGCGACTGCCAGCGGGATCTGGAAAAGCTGCGGCAGGCGTTTCCCGTGCTGCCCATGGAGGGCGTACCGGGAAACTGCGACTACGGCAGCTGCGACCAGCCGGAGCGGCTCATCGAGCTGGGCGGTGTGCGCATCCTGATGCTCCACGGCCACACACGGGGCGTGAAGTCCGACGTGATGCGGGCGGTGTGGGCCGCACGGGAGTGCGGTGCGCAGGTGCTGCTGTTCGGTCACACCCATCGTCCCATGGTGGACAACGACGGCGCGCTGCTGGTGCTGAACCCCGGCGCTGCCGGCGACCCGCTGCGCCCCACCTGCGGCCTCCTCACCATTGAAAACGGCAAAGCGGACGTGGGGACGCTGGCCATCTGAAAGGAGCAACACCATGCTGAATATCGGCTGTCACCTCTCCGCCTCCGACGGTTTTCTGGCCATGGGGCGGACGGCGCTGGACATCGGCGCCAATACATTCCAGTTTTTCACCCGCAATCCCCGGGGCAGCAAGGCCAAGGCCATCGACCCCGACGACGCGGCGGCGCTGATGGCGCTGCTGGCGGAAAACGGGTTTGGGCCGCTGGTGGCCCACGCGCCCTACACCATCAATCCCTGCTCCAAGACGGAGCGTACCCGGGAGTTTGCCCGCATGACGCTGGCGGACGACCTGAAGCGTATGGAATACCTGCCGGGGAACTACTACAACTTCCACCCCGGCAGCCACACGGAGCAGGGGATGGAGACGGGCATCCGCCAGATCGCGGAGACCCTCAACGCCATCCTCCGGCCGGAATACCGCACCACGGTGCTGCTGGAGACCATGTCCGGCAAGGGCTCGGAGGTGGGCGGCCGCTTCGAGGAGCTGCGGGAGATCATCGACCGCACGGAGCTGGGGGAAAAGGTGGGCGTCTGTCTGGACACCTGCCACGTCTCCGACGCGGGCTACGACATCGCCGGGGACATCGACGGCGTGCTGACGGAGTTTGACCGGGTCATCGGCCTTGCAAAGTTGAAGGCGGTGCATATCAACGACAGCATGAACCCGCTGGGCGCCCACAAGGACCGCCACGCCCGTATCGGCGAGGGGTATCTGGGGGAGGCGGCCTTTGGCCGTATCGTCAACCACCCGGCGCTGCGGGAGCTGCCCTTTATTCTGGAGACGCCCAACGATCTGGCGGGATACGCCCGGGAGATCGCGCGGCTGCGGGAGCTGAGGGCGGAATGATGCTGGGCATATCGGCAATTTTCCTTTTCCTGCTGGGCGCGGCGGGGCTGGCGTTCCACTCCACCCTGCCCGCCACGGGTCATATCCGCCCCGGCTTTTTTGTGTTCTACACCAATTTGAGCAACCTGCTGCTGGCGGTATACCAGCTGGCGCTGGGCGTCAGCAGCTTCTTCCCCGGCAGCGGCGTGTTCCGGCTGCTCAGCGCCCCCGGCATGGCGCTGAGCATGACGCTGTGCATCTTCGTGACACACCTGATCTACCAGTGGGTGCTGGTGCCGTCGGCCACCAAGAGCGGCAAGAGCCTGTCGGATATCGGGCTGAGCAGCTTCGGCAACCTGTGCGTCCACTATATCGTGCCGTGGCTGACGGTGGTGCAGTGGCTGCTGTGGCAGGACAAGAGCGGTCTGACGGTGCGGCACGCCCTGTATTGGCTGGCGCTGCCGCTGGCGTATTTCGCCTTCGGTATGGCGCGGGGCGCCACAGGGAGGCCCATCGGACACACGAAGCACTGCTACCCCTACCCCTTCATGGACCCGCAGGTCATGGGCAAGCGGTTCTGGCCGGTGGTGCTGCTGCTCGTCATCGCCTTTTTCGGACTGGGCTGCCTGTTTGTGGGCGTGGGCCGACTGCTGTGAGATGAAAAAAGAGAGGCGTTCCGGGAGGAACGCCTCTCTTTTTTCGTTGCAGGGCGGCTCAATAGCCGATCTTGCGGTCCACATACCGCTTCAGCGGGCGGCCGGCGGCATAGTTCTCCAGATCCTCACAGAACAGGGCCACGTTTTTGTCGCGGGTGTAGCCCAGACTCATCTGGCCGGAGATATGGGGTGTGATAAGCAGGTTCTTGGCGTCCCACACCGGGTCTCCCGCGGGGATGGGCTCCTTTTCAAACACATCCAGCGCCGCGCCTGCCAGCTTCCCGGCGTTCAGCGCCTCCACCAGCGCGGGCTGGTCAATGGCGGTGCCGCGGCCTACGTTGACCACATACGCCGTCTCCGGCAGCAGGGCGATGCGGCCGCGGGACAGGATGCCCACGGTGTCCGCCGTGGAGGGCAGCGCCATCACCAGAATATCGGTATCCGGCAGCAGGCTGTCCAGCTCTGCGTGGGTGTACACCCCGTCAAAGGCGGGGTCGGCGGCTTTCTTGGTGCGGCGGACGCCCCGGATCTCCTTGGCGCCCATAGCCTTGGCGCGGCGGGCAAACTCCGTGCCGATGTCGCCGGTACCCAGCACCGTGATGGTGCTGCCAATGATGGAGCGCATGGGCATTACCGGCCCCCAGCGGTGGGCGTCGGCATGGTGCAGATAGGCATCGGCGTGACGCAGCAGCATCAGCGTGACCATGATGAGATGCTCGGCGATGGTGACGCCGTAGGCGCCGGAGGAGTTGCTCAGCATCACCTCCGGCGAGGGGTACAGGGCGTCGTCCAGATAGGCGTCCACGCCGGCAAAGCTGCCGCAGAACCACTTCATGCCGGTGAAGGCCTTCAGGTCGCCGGGCTTGGGCATCCCGTGTACCACCTCATAGGTGCCGGCCAGCTCCGCCGGCACACGGCAGTCGGGGTAGTAGTCCACCGCAAAGCCGCAGCGTGCGGCGGTGCTGTCGATGAGCGCGTGGTGAGACGGCTCCAAATAATCTGCGAGAACGGCAATTTTCTTCATCGGTATACCTCCAGTATTTTTTCCGCGCAGCGCATCCCGTCAGCGGCGGCGGACAGGATACCGCCGGCATAGCCGGCGCCCTCGCCGCAGGGGTACACGCCGCGGATATTGGCCTCATAGTGTTCATCCCGTACCAGCCGCACCGGGGAGGACGAGCGGGTCTCCACACCGGTGAGCAGGGCGTCTGGGTCGTCGTAGCCCCGGAGCCTTCGCCCCAGCTCCGGCAGCGCCAGCGCCAGCGTCTCGCTGATAAAGGGCGGCAGGCAGCGGTGCAGGTCGGTGTAGGTGACGGCGGGCAGATAGCTGGGCAGTACATTCCCCGGCCCCGTGGAGGGGCGGCCTGCCAGAAAATCCTCCACCCGCTGGCAGGGGGCGCGGTAGTCGCCGCCGCCCAAGGCGAAGGCGGCGTCCTCCAGCTGCCGCTGGAGCCGGATGCCCGCAAGAGGGTGCTCGTCCGGGAAGTCGGCGGGGGTGACGTTCACCAGCAGCGCGCCGTTGATGTTCTCCCCGTCGCGGGCGTATTCGCTCATGCCGTTGGTGACCACGCGCCGCGCTTCCGATGCGGCGGCCACCACCTGTCCGCCGGGACAGACACAGAAGGAAAAGGCGCTGCGTCCGTTGGGCAGGTGGCAGGACAGCTTGTAGGTGGCGGGAGGCAGGGAGGGGTGACCCGCCAGCTTTCGGTAGCGGGCGGCGTCCACCGCCGACTGCCGGTGCTCGATGCGCACCCCCATGGCGAAGGGCTTCTGCTCCATGGCAACACCCGCGTCGTACAGCATCTCGAAGGTATCACGGGCGCTGTGACCCAGCGCCAGCACGACCTGCCGGGCGGGGAGGGTGCAAAGCTGCTCTCCTTGCCGGACGGTGACGGCGGTGAGGGCATCGTCCTGCACCGTCAGCCCCTCCAGCCGTGCGCCGAAGCGGATGTCCGCACCCAGCGCCAGCAGCTGCCGCCGCAGGGCTTGCAGGGCGATGTGGAGCTTGTCGGTACCCACATGGGGCAGCGCGTCGGTGAGGATACTCTCCGGCGCGCCGCAGGACACCAGCTCCTCCATGATGAAGCGGTGGCGCAGGTCGCGGGTGCCGGTGTTCAGCTTGCCGTCGGAAAACGCCCCGGCGCCGCCCTCGCCGAACTGGACGTTGCTCTCCGTGTCCAGCTCACCGGTGGCCCAGAAACACTGTACGTCCCGCTGCCGCTGCTCCACGCACTGTCCCCGCTCCAGCAGGATGGGGCGTGCGCCGCATTTTGCCAGCACCAGCGCGGCAAACAGTCCGGCAGGCCCCGCGCCTACTACGATGGGACGCACCTCCGGCGGGGAGACGGGGGCGGGGAGCGCGTACTGCTCCGGCGTGTAGGCGGTGACGCGCTTATCCCGGCAGCGGCGCAGCAGCGCGGCCTCCTGCGGGGCGGAGACCGCCACGGTGTACACGAAGGTCAGGCTCTCCCGTGCGTCGATGGCACGGCGCAGCACCGTCAGGCCTGTCAGCGCCGACGGCGCTACCCGCAGCAGCCGGGCGCACTTATGCAGCAGCACATCTTCCGATTCATCCGGCAGCAGCCGCAGCTGGTCGATCCGCAGCATGGCGGTCACCTCGTTTTCAAAAAGTTAAAATTTCCAGCGCAAACTTAAAGCTTGGATTAAGGAAACTGTTTATCCTAATAGACATAGAAAAGAAAACAGCTTCCGGCGGCGGTATCATACCACGATTTGCCCGCCGCTACAAGCCAAAACACAGAACTTGCCGAAAAAGGAGGCATTCTTTATGTACTACAACGACGATTTCAGAAACAGCGACCAGTACCGCTACACCAACCGGGATCAGCTGCCCCACGACGACTATGCCCCCGATCCCAACCGGGTGCCGGTACAGCCGCCGGTGCAGCCGAAGAAGCAGGGCTTCTTCCACCGCGCCGCCGTAAAGGTGACGGCCCTGATCCTGGCCTGCGCCGTGGCAGGCGGTCTGGCGGGCTGGGGCGGCGCGGCCATCGCCGGCAGCAGCAGCAACAGCGGCAAGACCACCATCCAGCAGAGCGACCGCCAGCCGGTGACGGTGCAGGTGAAGAAGGTGGACGGCCAGACGAAGATGGATCCGGCGACGGTGTACGCCTCCGTGGTGAACAGTGCCGTGTCCATCAACTGCTCCGCCACCAGCACCAACATCTTCGGTCAGCAGACCCAGACTGCCTCCTCCGGCAGCGGCTTCATCATCACCGAGGACGGCTATGTGGTCACCAACTACCATGTGGTCAGCGGTGCAAGCTCCGTGCAGGTGACACTGTATAACGGCGACACCTATGACGCCACCGTCATCGGCGGCGACAGCGACTACGATGTGGCGGTGCTGAAGATCAACGCCTCCGGCTTGCAGCCCGTGACGCTGGGCGAGAGCGCCGACGTCAACGTGGGCGACACCGTGCTGGCCATCGGCAACCCGCTGGGCGAGCTGACGTTCTCCATGAGTCAGGGCATCGTGTCCAGCTGTGACCGCGCCATCAACGTGGACGGTACCCCCTTCAACATGATCCAGGTGGACTGCTCCATCAACCCCGGCAACTCCGGCGGCCCGCTGGTCAACCTGTACGGCGAGGTGGTGGGCATCGTGTCCGCCAAGTACTCCAGCTATTCCAGCACCACCGTGGAGGGTCTGGGCTTCGCCATCCCCATCAGTGACGTGCGCAGCATCATCACCGACATCATGGAAAACGGCGCTGTGACGGATAAGGCCTACATGGCCATCACTGCCGGCACCATGAATGAGCAGATGGCGGCACAGTTCAATATCGACGTCACGGAGGGCGTGTTCGTCTACTCCGTGGTGGAGGGCGGCGCCGGTGAAAAGGCAGGTCTGCGTCTGGGCGACGTCATCACCAAGATGGGCGACAAGACCCTGACCTCCCGGCAGGATCTGTCAGCCGCCATGAAGGGCTACCGCGCCGGTGACACCGTGACCCTCACCGTCTACCGCGGCGGGCAGTATATCGAGGTGGAGCTGACCTTTGACGCCCAGCCCCAGAACACCGGCTCCGAGGAGGACAACACCCAGAGCAGCGGCAATAACGGCGGCAACGGCGGCAGCGGCCAGATGCCCGGGAACTGGGATAACTGGCAGGATTTCTACAACTACTTCTTCGGCAACCGCGGTTGACTCGGAAGCGAAAATAAGGGAGGCGGAGAGCGGCATGACCTGCCGCTCTCCGCTTTTTCCGGCGCTGCGGCAGGGTGCGGGGAAATTTCTCTTGTACTCCGGGGGAAAGTAGTATATAATATACGGTATTAAATTGCGCCTATATTCAATTTGTTACTATTTCCGAAGAAAGGAAGTCAGCTATGATAAAAGTTCCCACTGAGTACGGTGAGATCACCATCAGCGACGCGGTGTTCACCACGATCACCGGCGCGGCCGCCACCAACTGCTTCGGCGTCAAGGGTATGGCACAGCGCAGCGTGACGGACGGTCTTGTCCACCTGCTGCGTCCGGAGGCCATGAGCAAGGGCGTCAAGGTCACCTACAACGACGACGGTACCGTTTCCATCGAGCTGCATATCATCGTGGAAAACGGCGTCAATATCACCACTGTCTGCCGTTCCATCATGAGCGAGGTCAAATATGTGGTCAATCTCAACACCGGCGTCACCGTTAAGACGGTGAACGTCTGCGTGGATTCCGTCACGGTGTGACATCGCTAAGAAGGAGAAATACGACATGACAGATAGGATTAGCGGCGGCGCCTTCAAGCAGATGGTCGCCTTCGGCGCCGCGTGCATTGCCCAGCAGAAACAGACCATCAACGATCTCAACGTGTTCCCGGTGCCGGACGGCGACACCGGCACCAATATGTGCCTGACCATCCAGACGGCGGTGAACGAGCTGCGCAAGTGCCAGCCCGCCACGGTGGACGAGGCCGCCAAGGTCACGGCCTCCGGCCTGCTGCGGGGCGCCCGCGGCAACTCCGGCGTCATTCTGTCCCTGCTGTTCCGGGGCATGAGCAAGGTGCTCAAGGGTACGGCGGAGGCGGACGGCGTACAGCTGGCCGCCGCCATGCAGGAGGGCGTCGCCACCGCCTATGGCGCGGTGATGAAGCCCGCGGAGGGTACGGTGCTCACCGTATCCCGTCTGGCCGCCCAGCGTGCGCTGGAGGCGGCGGGGGAGCAGAACTCCGCCGAGTACGTGCTGGAGGAGGCCATCAAGACCGGCTACGCCACGCTGGCGGAGACCATCGAGATGAACCCGGTGCTGAAAAAGGCCGGTGTGGTGGACGCCGGCGGCAAGGGCTACCTCATCATTCTGGAGGGTATGCTCCGCGCCCTGCGGGGTGAGGAGATCCCGGAGGTGGAGGAGCAGACCGAGGAGAAGGCGGACTTTGCCGCCATCGGCGACGAGGATATCACCTTCGCCTTCGACACTGTGTTCACCGTCCGCAAGACCACGGATCGCCCGCTGGACGGCCTGCGCGCCTATCTGGGCAGCATCGGCGACAGTCTGGTCATCGGCGAGGATGACGAGTCCTTCAAGGTCCACGTCCACACCGACACGCCGGGCGACGCCCTGAACGAGGCCCAGAAGTACGGCACGCTGGAGCTGGCGAAGATCGAGAATATGCGCACCCAGGCGGCGGATCTGGCGGCAGGCCGGAAGGCCCAGTCCACCGACGATCTGGACGCCATCGAGGAGGAGCTGGAGAACGGCGCCTGCGCCGTGGCCGCGCCGGAGAAGCGGTATGGCTTTCTGGCGGTCTGCGCCGGGGACGGCCTTGCCGCCGTGTTCCGCGATCTGGGCGTGGACCGCATCGTGTCCGGCGGCCAGACCATGAACCCCTCCACCGAGGCCATCCTGCGGGAGATCGACCAGACCCCCAGCGAGGTGGTGTTCGTGCTGCCCAACAACAAGAACATCATCATGGCAGCCCAGCAGTGCGTGGGTCTGACGGAGAAGGAGGTCATCGTTGTCCCCACCGCCACCGTGCCGCAGGGCATCTCCGCCATGATGTGCGTGGACACGGAGGAGCCGGATCCGCAGAGTATTTTGCAGGCCATGACCGACGCCGCAGCCAATGTCACCACGGCGCAGATCACCTACGCGGCGCGGAACTCCGACTTTGACGGCTTTGCCATCAACGAGGGGGACTATCTGGCGCTGTGCGACGGCAAGCTGCTGGGTACCGACCGCAGCCTCAATGTGCTGCTGGAGCGTCTGGCCCAGCTGGCAGTGGAGAAGAGCGCCGAGTTCATCACCGTCTATGCCGGTGAGGGCGTGTCCGACGAGGACGCCGACCGCGCCGCGCAGCTGTTCCAGACGGCGTGTCCCGATGCGGAGGTCAGTGCGCTGCCCGGCGGACAGCCGGTGTACTACTACATCGTGGCCATCGAATAACGACAACAAATGGTATAATTCGGCAAAAAGAACACCCTGCGTATTCACGCAGGGTGTTCTTTTCCGTATATGGGGCGGCTCAGGTGATGGACGCCAGCTCCTCGTTGACCTGCGCCTCGCAGCTCCGCATGGCGAGGATGGTCTTCTCCATCAGCTCCTCCAGCGTCCAGCCCAGACGCCCCGCGCCGGTCTGGATGACATCGCGGGAGCAGCCAGCGGCAAACTTCTTGTCCTTGTATTTCTTTTTCAGACTGCTGACCTCCATATCCATCACGCTCTTGCTGGGACGCATACGGGCGGCGGCGCCGATAAGCCCGGTCAGCTCGTCGGCGGCGAACAGCACCTTCTCCATCTGGTGGGTGGGCTCCACGTCGCACACAAGGCCGTAGCCGTGGGAGCAGACGGCGTGGATGAACTCGTCGCTGCACCCTGCCTTTTCCAGCAGCTCCGGCGCCTTGAGGCAGTGCTGCTCCGGCCACATCTCAAAGTCGATGTCGTGGAGCAGGCCCACCGTGGCCCAGAAATCCGCGTCCTCCCCATAGCCCAGCTCATTGGCGTACCAGCGCATGACGCCCTCCACCGTCAGGGCGTGGAGGATATGGAACGGCTCCTTGTTATACGTCTTCAGGGCGGCCAGCGCCGCTTCGCGGGAAATGCACTCCTTCATCTTTACAGACCTCCTTCGTGCATTTGAATTGCCCCCTATTTTAGCAGGTTATTCCCCGATGTCAAGCAGTTTTCCAGCAGGTGCAGCAGCATGGCGGCGTGGCCATACTCCGCCCGGCTCAGGCGCTGAAAAAGCTCCCGCAGGCATACGTCCTCCGTGTCCTCCGCCGCCTGCGCGTAGGCCGCGCCGCCGCAGGTCTCCTCGTGGTACAGCTCCCGCAGCAGCTGGCACCAGGGCAGAGGCGGCTCCTGCCCCGCGGCGGCAGGGGGCTGGTAGCATTTGCCGGTCATCAGGTAGTGGGTGGCCAGCAGCGTCCGGCCGTGGGAGAACTCCTCCTCCGCCATACGCAGCAGCACCCGGCGGGCGGCGGGGGGCGCACTGCGGGCATGGCACCGATAGGCGCGTGCCATGGACACCTCCTCGTCGATCAAGCGCCGCAGCCGGGCAAGGCCGTCCTCCGGCGGGGCAGCCATGCAGCAGGCGGTCTCGTCCGGCTCGGACAGCGGATCAAAGGGCGACACCTCCGGCAGCACACGCCGCCAGACGGCCTCCGACAGCTTTCGGTCATAGGGTAAACGCAGCTCCTGTTCCATGTTTGAACGCCTCCTTCTCACGGCATACTATGCGGGAGGGAGAGGCAAAGCGCCTGTCTGCGCCAGCTATACCGAAACATACAGGAAAAGATTGCTTTTCTTCTGAAAATCTGTTACACTGACACAGTTGTAAAGCGCTTACGCTTTTCCAGGGGACTGTTGCATATATCACATCACCTTGGCGGCGCCTCTGGTATACTTCAGATACTACCTCAGAGAGAGGAGAGCTATCCATGCTGGAACTGCAAAATATCTGTTACCGCGTGTCCACTCCCGAAGGGGAGCAGGACATTCTGAAAAACGTGTCCGTCACCATTCCCGACCATAAGCTGGTGGTGTTCACCGGCCCCAACGGCGGCGGCAAGACCACGCTGGCCAAGATCATCATGGGTCTGGTGCGGCCCACCTCCGGCCGCGTCCTCTATAACGGCGAGGATGTGACGGAGCTGTCCATCACCGAGCGCGCCCGCCGGGGCATCAGCTACGGCTTCCAGCAGCCGCCCCGGTTCAAAGGCATCACCGTCCACGACCTGCTGCTGCTGGCGGCGGGGAAGGAGCAGCTCAGCAAGGACAAGTGCTGCGCCTACCTGACCAAGGTGGGTCTGTGCGCCAACGACTATCTGGATCGCGAGGTGGACGTGTCCCTGTCCGGCGGCGAGGTCAAGCGCATCGAGATCGCCACCATTCTGGCGCGGCAGAGCGACCTGATGATCTTCGACGAGCCGGAGGCGGGCATCGACCTGTGGAGCTTCGCACGGCTCACCGAGACCTTCGAGCAGATCCATCAGGAGGGTCACGCCACCATGATCATCATCTCCCATCAGGAGCGTATCATCCGTCTGGCCGATGAGATCATGGTCATCGCCAACGGGCAGATCGCCCACCGCGGCAGCACCGAGGAGGTATTCCCCCTCATTCTGGCGGATACGCTGGGCGGCTGCCCCGTGCTGGAGAGAAAGGAGGGCGCACAATGATCACCGATATTGACGCCAAGCTGCTGGAAAAGATCGCCGACCTGACAGGCCAGCCTGTGGGCGCCTTCAACATCCGCAAGGACAGCGGCTGCGAGGCCCGCCAGTCCACCGAGCATATTGAGATCACGCCCCGCGCCGACGGCAAGCAGGGCATCGACATCCGCATCAAGCCCGGCACGAAGGGGGAGAAGTGCTACATCCCCGTCATCATCAGCAAGACCGGCCTGAGCGAGCTGGTCTACAACGACTTCTACGTGGGCGACGACTGCGACGTGGAGATCGTGGCGGGCTGCGGCATTCACAACTCCGGCTGCGACGAGAGCCGTCACGACGGTGTGCATACCTTCCACATCGGCAAAAACGCCCGGGTGCGGTACAGCGAGAAGCACTACGGCGAGAACGACCCCGGTCAGACCGGCGGCAACGTGATGAATCCCAAGACGGTGGTGTATCTGGGGGAGAATGCCTCCATGCAGATGGATACCGTTCAGATCCGGGGCATCGACTCCACCAAGCGCGAGACGGACTTCTTCTGCGAGGCCGGCAGCGAGGTGGTGGTGACGGAGCGCCTGCTGACCCACGGCAGCCAGACGGCGGAGAGCGACATGAACATCCAACTCAACGGCCGCGACGCCAAGGGCCGGGTGATCTCCCGCTCCGTGGCGCAGGATCAGTCCCATCAGGTGTTCCACCCCGTTATGGTGGGCAACGCCCAGTGCTTCGGCCACGTCCAGTGCGACAGCATCATCATGGGACAGGCCAAGATCGAGTCGGTACCGGCCATCACCGCCAACTGCCCCGACGCCCAGCTCATCCACGAGGCGGCCATCGGCAAGATCGCCGGTGACCAGCTTTTGAAGCTGGAGACGCTGGGACTGACGGAGGAGGAAGCGGAGGATACCATCCTCAAGGGCTTCCTTGCCTGAAAAAGACATACAGAAAAAGACCGCCTGTGGGCGGTCTATTTCTGTATGGAGGCTGTTATGGCCGGTTTTGCTTGAAGAAGCTGACCGCCACGGCGCCGGGGCCGGCGTGGGTGCCGATCACGCTGCCGATGGTGGTGTACCGCAGCGTTTCGGCGTGATCCGCCCAGAGCCAGCGGCTGTCCTCGATATACTTTTGCAGCAGGGCGTCGGACAGCCCGGTGTATCCCAGCAGAACGGGGCGGGAGAAATCCACGCCGCCCGCCTTCTGGATCTCCTGCGCCAGCAGGTTGTTGCCCATTTTGGAGCCGCGGGCCTTGCCCAGAAGCTGTATCTCCCCATCCGTAACGGCCAGCACCGGCTTGATTTGCAGCATCGTTCCGGCAAAGGCCAGACTCTTGGAGATGCGGCCGCCGCGCTTCAGGTATTCCAGCGTGTCCACCAGCGCCACCGTGACGATCTGCTGCTTTTCCGCATCCAGCCGTGCCGCGATCTCCGGCGCGGACAGACCCTCGTCCCGCAGCTGAAGCGCAAACTCTGTCAGGATGCCGCCGCCCACGGAGGCGTTGCCGCTGTCCACCACATATACGTTCTCATAGTCTGCCGCGGCGATGGATGCACTCTGACAGGTACCGGAGAGCTTGCCGGACAGAGTGATGACCACGCAGCTCTCGCCCGCCTGCTTCGCCGCCTCGAATTCCTTGGCGAAGGCGTCCGGCGTGGCCTGACTGGTGGTGGGCAGGGTGTCCTCCTCCACCAGCTTTTCGTAAAAGGTCTTGTGGTCGATGGTCACGCCGTCGATATACTCCCGGTCGCCAAAATGTACCGTCAGAGGTACCACACGGACCTGCTCCTTGTATCCCGGCATCAGATCTGCCGTGGAATCTACGATGATCCTTGTTTTCACTGTTCCTTCCTTTCTGCCGCCAGCCGTTCCAGACCATCGCTGATGGCGGTCAGGCTCTTATACAGGCTGGCGCGCTCCTCCTCGGTCAGCTCCCGGCTGACCTCCGCCAGAACGGCCTCGATCCGCGCAGAGATCCGCGCACCGACCGTCCGGCCCTTGTCCGTCAGGCGCAGCGGCGTTTTGTACCGCTTGCCCGCCTCCCTGCCGGCGAGGTAGCCCTGCTCCTCCAGGTACAAAAGTGCCCGGGAGATGGTGGCCTTATCCTCCTCGCAGTGGTCGCAGAGCGCCGCCGCCGTCATGTCCGTTCCCCGATACAGGTAGTACAGGCAGGAGATATGGACGCTGCGCAAACCCAAGTCCGTCATCTCCTGATTTTTTATGCGCCGTATGTTCCGACTGATCCGGTTCAGCAGCACCGTAAAGGTTTCAAATCGTTCCATGAAAGAACCTCCTTGCTTGTTGAACAATCAACAAGCGTTATGATACCAGAGACTTGTTGAAAAGTCAACAAGAACTTTGGCAGGGCGCGCCGACCTGCGGCGTGATCCCTCCGAAAACCGCTGCCGGCCTATTGACAAGCGGCGGACGCGGCATTATAATACATCAAAAATGAATGATTCAAAAAAGAATGATAGGGGGGCGATCAACGTGTCGCTGGGTATCGAGTTCTCGCGGAAGCTGGCGCTGGCGTACAACGCGGTGTGCAAGCCGCTGTGCCGGGAGCTGGGACTGTCGAAAACGGCCTTTGATATCCTGATGTTTCTGGGCAACAACCCTACTTACAAAACAGCCAGAGACGTGGTGGAGCTGCGCTGTCTCAAGGCAAATCTGGTGTCCGTCAACGTGGACCGGCTGGTGCAGGAGGGATACCTCATCCGGCGGCAGGCGGCGGGCGACCGCCGCAAGACGGAGCTGCTGTGTACGGACAAGGCGCAGCCTGTCATAGCGCGGGGGCGGCAGCTCCAGAGCGCCTTTTTCCAGCGGCTGTTTGCCGATATGGACGACGGGGCGCAGCGCGCCTTTTTTGCGGCCATGGAGATCATGGAGCAAAACCTGAATGCTATTTTGGAGGCGGAAGAATAACCCATGCAGATCTTAGTGACGATCCTTGTAACATTTTTCGCGGGTATGGGCGCGGGCCTCGGCACCGGCTTTGCCGGAATGAGCGCCGCCGCGGTCATCAGCCCCATGCTGATTACGTTTTTGGGCATCGAGCCCTATATGGCGGTGGGCATCGCCCTGTCCGCCGACGTGCTGGCCAGCGCCGTCTCAGCCTACACCTACCATAAGAACAAAAATCTGGATGTGAAGAACGGCCTTATCATGATGGCGAGCGTGCTGACCTTCACGGTGGTGGGCAGCTATGCCGCCAGCCTGCTGCCTTCGGCGACCATGGGCGGCTTCGCCGTGTTCATGACATTCCTGCTGGGCATCAAGTTCATTGTGCGCCCGGTCATGACCACCAAGGAGTCCATGGCGCAGGTCTCTGCCAAAAAGCGGGCGATCCAGTCGGTGGTCTGCGGCGTCATGATCGGCTTTATCTGCGGCTTTGTGGGCGCCGGCGGCGGCATGATGATGCTGCTGATCTTGACCAGCGTGCTGGGCTATGAGCTGAAGACCGCCGTAGGCACCAGCGTGTTCATCATGACCTTCACGGCGCTGACAGGTGCGGTGTCCCACTTCGCCATTGGCGGTATGCCGGATTCCCTCACATGGGTGCTGTGCGTGATCTTTACGCTGATCTGGGCGCGCATCGCCGCCGTTTTCGCCAACAAAGCGCAGCCCAAGACCCTCAACCGCGCCACCGGCGTCGTGCTGGTGGTGCTGGGAGCGGTCATCATGGGCTTCCAGCTTTTGCACAAATAAGCCGTTTCGGGTGCGTTACGGAAGCCGGGAATTTTTTCGCACACCGGCTTGAGAAAAAGGACGCGGAATAGGCGGAGAAATATTCAGCGGAAGCGCAAAACAACCATCGGCATAACCGTTGACCGGTTATGCCGATGGTTTTGCTTTGCAATGACAAGAAAAACCTCGTAACCGGTATGGTTACGAGGTTTTCATCTGGAGGTGACACCCGGATTTGAACCGGGGAATGAGGGTTTTGCAGACCCTTGCCTTACCACTTGGCTATGTCACCGAACCGTCAGTCCGTTAATCAGTATACTATATGAAGTCGCCTTTGTCAAGCGCGAAACCGTATTTCCTGCCGCTTTTCTTTTGACCGCCTCCACAGACGGCGGCGCGGGAAAAAGCGCCGCCCCGCAGGACGGCGCTTGCGCTTATTTCACATCCGGCAGGATGCCCAGCAGCACCAGCGGCTCTCCGCCGGTGTTGTCGATACCGTGGGTGTGTCCCTCCGGGCAGTAGTGGGTCATGCCTGCGGAGATGGCTGTGTCCGTGCCGTCGTCGTGGCATACGCCGCAGCCGGACAGGACATGGATGATCTCGCAGTTGCCCTGATGGGTGTGCAGCCCGATGGAGGAGCCGGCGGGCAGCGTCAGCAGCAGGATGCGGCCCATATCGTCCTGCACGGCGGTGCGGACGTGCGCCTCGCCCTGCCCGCCCTTGAAGTGGGGGACGACCTGCACGTCCAGCTTGTCAAATTCCAGCATCATAGGGTGTCCTCGTCCTTTCCCTGCCGCATACTCCGCTTGATGGCGTTGCCGGTGGGGGTGGCGGCCAGACCGCCCAGCGCCGTTTCGCGGAATTCCACAGGCAGACGGCGGCCCACCTCACCCATGGCATCGATGACCTCGTCCACGGGGATGCGGCTGGTGATGCCCGCCATGGCCATGTCCGCCACGCTGACGGCGTTGACGGCGCCGATGACGTTGCGCTTCACGCAGGGAACCTCCACCAGACCCGCCACGGGGTCGCAGATCAGACCCATCAGGTTTTTCAGCGCCATGGCCACCGCGTGGCCGATCTGCTCGCCGGTGCCGCCCCGCAGGGCCACCAGCGCACCGGCTGCCATAGCCGACGCCGTGCCGATCTCCGCCTGACAGCCGCCGGAGGCGCCAGCGATACAGGCGCGGTGGGCGATGACGGCGCCGATGCCGCTGGCCACATACAGCGCCTCCAGGATCTGGTGCTGGGTCAGCTTCTCGTATTTGCACAGGGGCAGCAGTACCGCTGGCATCACGCCGCAGGCACCTGCGGTGGGCGCCGCCACGATCCGGCACATACAGGCGTTGGACTCCGCCATGGACAGCGCCTCGGTGATGACCTCGCTGATGTAGCCGCCGGACATGGCCTCGTCCCGGAAGCAGTACTGCCGCATTTTCATGCCGTCGCCGCCCACCAGACCGCTGACGCTGCGGCGGCGTCCGGTGTAGTTGTCGGCGGCGTCCGCCATGGCCTGCCACGTCAGCAGCATCTTGGCCATGGACTGGCTGCGGGTGACCTGCCGCTCCTCCATATCGGTCTCCAGCACGATCTCCCAGAAGGGTTTGCCCTCCTGCTCCATGCGGTCAAAGATCTCCTTCATCGAATCCAGAGACATCTTCATCCTCCTCCTTGTCGTAGTAGGTCATGGAAAGAATGCCCGGCAGCTCCGACAGGAACGCCACCTGATGGGGCTTGAGGTGCTGGTCGGTCTCGATGACCATCAGGGCATCCCCGCCCCGCTTGTGGCGGTACAGGCTCATGTTGGCCACATTGATCCGAAGCTGGCTGAGGATGGACGTCACCGCCGCCACCGTGCCGCTGGCATCCTCGTTGCGGATGACCAGCGTGTTGTACATACCGGTGAAATTCACGTCGATGCCGTCCAGCTTATTGACCATGATGCGCCCGCCGCCCAGAGAGGATGCCTGCATCACCAGCGTCTTGCCGTCGGCGGACCATGCCTCGACAACGGCGGTGTTGGGGTGGGCGTCCCGCAGATGGATCTCATCAATGGTGTAGGACAGCCCCGCCTTTTTCGCCTCGTCAAAGGCGAAAGGCAGACGCGGGTCGTCGGGCTTCATGCCCAGCAGACCGCCCACCAGTGCGCGGTCGGTGCCGTGTCCGGGGCCTGTCTCGGCAAAGGAGCCGTACAGGTGGATGGCGGCCCTCACCGGCGGCGCGCCCAGCAGGGAGCGGGCCATGCAGCCGATCCGCGCCGCGCCCGCCGTGTGGGAGCTGGACGGCCCGATCATCACGGGACCCAGAATATCAAAAATATCCAACATGGGAACACTCCTTTCATGGGATGGGAAGCGATTTTTTGCCGTGTGTTCAGTTCAGGAAGTCCTTGAGCTTCTTGGAGCGGGAGGGGTGACGCAGCTTCCGCAGAGCCTTGGCCTCGATCTGGCGGATGCGCTCACGGGTGACGTTGAACTCCTTGCCGACCTCCTCCAGCGTGCGGGTACGGCCATCCTCGATGCCGAAGCGCAGCTTCAGCACCTTCTCCTCGCGGGGGGTCAGGGTGCTGAGCACGTCCACCAGCTGCTCCTTCAACAGCGTGAAGCTGGCGGCCTCGCTGGGCTCGGACGCGGCCTCGTCGGGGATGAAGTCGCCCAGATGGGAGTCCTCCTCCTCGCCGATGGGCGTCTCCAGAGACACCGGCTCCTGTGCGATCTTCAGGATCTCACGCACCTTGTCCACGGGCATATTCATCTCCTCGCTGATCTCCTCGGGACTGGGATCGTGACCCAGCTCCTGCAAAAGCTGACGGGAGACGCGGATGACCTTGTTGATGGTCTCCACCATGTGGACGGGGATGCGGATGGTGCGGGCCTGATCGGCGATGGCGCGGGTGATGGCCTGCCGGATCCACCATGTGGCGTAGGTGGAGAACTTGTAGCCCTTGGTGTAGTCGAACTTCTCCACCGCCTTGATCAGACCCAGATTGCCCTCCTGGATCAGGTCGAGGAACAGCATACCGCGGCCCACATAGCGCTTGGCGATGGACACCACCAGACGGAGGTTGGCCTCGGCCAGCTGCTGCTTGGCGCGCTCACCGGCCTTGACCTGCTTTTTCAGCTGCGCCAGCTCCTCGGCGGGCAGCGTCTCGCCGTTGGCCTCCGCCTCGTCCAGACGCTCCTTGGCCCCCCGGCCGGCGGTCATGGCCGTGGCCAGCTCCACCTCCTGATCGGCGGTGAGCAGAGGCACCTTGCCGATCTCCTTCAGGTACATACGAACGGGGTCGTCGATGTTGAAGCTGTCCACCAGCGAGTTGGGATCGACCAGCTCCTCCTCCTCGATCTCGGCAATGGCCTCCATGGGAGGCTCGCCGTCCTCGTCCGGCAGGCCTACCAGAAACTCCTCGGAGCCGACCTCGATGCCCAGCGTCTCCAGAGAGTCGTAGATGGAGTCCATCTGGTCGCCGTCCAGATCCATCTCGTCCAGCACCTCGGACAGCTCGCCGGAGTCCAGACGGCCCTTCTTCTTGCCCTTGACGAACAGCTCCTTCAGCTTTTCGTTGGCCGTCAGCAGTGCGGCGGCGGGCAGCGTGGCGATGGTCTTGTCATCCAGCTTGCCCTTCGACGTGCCGGGCAGCTTATCATCCGCCTTCTCGGCGGGCTTTGTATCGTCAGCGGCCGCAGTCTTGGCGGTCTTGACATCCTTCTCCTGCTGCTGGGCCTTGTCCGCAGCCAGCAGAGAGTCTGCCATTTCCTTGAGCTGCTGGGCGGTGTACTTTTCTTCTGTCATGTTCGCTTTCCTCCATAACCTTTCTTATCTTTATATGTATCGCGGGCGGCGGCCAGCGCGTCCATGGCGCTGCGGCCGCTGCGTTTTGCATATTCCTCGCGGATGATGCGGATGTAATCCGTCAGCGCCTGATGGGCGTTGGCGGCGGACTCCGGCTTTTGCAGGAGGGTGGTCAGATGACTCATCTCCTCCGGCGTCAGCGCCGCGGACAGCGCCGCCATGCTGCTGCCACCCCGGCAGCGCCACAGCTCACTGTAAATGCGGCCCAGCAGGGGCGAGGAGAACTCCTCCTCCCGCAGAGGCGGCTCCGCCGGGAACAGGCCGTCGTCCTGCATCAGAAGCCGGATGACGCCCTCCTCGGCCATGGCACTGCGCAGATCGTCGTAGCGGATGGCGCGCTCCGTGGGCTGGAGGGTGCGGCTGAGATTCAGCTCCTGCCGCTCCTGCACCCGCCGGTCCCGGTTGATGCGGCGCTTGAAGGCGCGCTGCACCTCCATACGCATGGCCTCCGGCGACAGCCCCGCCGTTTGGGCGGCGCGGTTGGTGTACACGTCCCGCTCCACGGCGTTTTCCAGCTTACATAGCTCCTCCGCCATCTCCCCGGCGTAGCCGATGCGCCCCTCGTCGGAGGTCAGGTCGTACTTACCGGCGATCTGGGCCATGCGGAACTCCACGCCGTTCTCGCTGCCGGACAGCAGGTTTTCAAAGGCGGCGGCGCCGTGGTTCTTGATGAAATCGTCGGCGTCCTGCTTGATGTATTTGCCGTCCACCAGACGGTTGGGCAGCTTCAGCACCTTGACGGTGAACTCGGAGTTGTTCAGCAGCTCCAGCGCCCGCTGGGTGGCCAACTGACCGGCGTTGTCGTTGTCGTAGCACAGCACCAGCTCCTTGGTGAAGCGGCTCAAAAGGCGGGTCTGCTCCACCGTCAGCGCCGTACCCATGGAGGCCACGGCGTTGTCGAAGCCCGCCTGATGCAGCGTCACCACGTCCAGATTGCCCTCGCAGAGGATGATGTTGGGGCGCTTTGTCTTTTTCGCCAGATTCAGTCCGTAGAGGATGCGGCGCTTGCTGTATGTAATGGTCTCGGTGGTGTTCATGTACTTCGGCTCGGAGTTGTCGATGACGCGGCTGCCGAAGCCCACCACGTCGCCCCGTGTGTCGATGACCGGCAGCATCAGACGGTTGCGGAACTTGTCGTACAGCCGCCCGTTCTTGCCGTTGACCACCAGACCCGCCGCCAGCAGCTCCTGCTTGGTGTAGCCCTTGCGCGTCATGGCGGTGAGCAGACCGTCCCACCGGTCGGGGGACGCGCCCATGCCGAAGCGGACGGCGATGCTTTTCCGGATCTGCCGCTTGTCCAAATAACTCTGCACCGCCTTGCCCTCCGGGGAGCAGAGCAGGTCATAGTACCAGCGGGCGGCGTCCCGGTTCAGCTCCAGCACCCGGCGGCGCAGCTTGTCCGCGTCGGAGCGTTCCTCCTCCTCCGGCACCGGCAGGTTGGCGCGCTTGGCCAGAAACCGCACGGCCTCGGGAAAGGTCAGGTTTTCGATCTCCATGATGAAGTTGATAACGCCGCCGCCCTTCTTGCAGCCGAAGCAGTGGTAGATCTGCTTGTCCGGAGACACGGAGAAGGAGGGCGTCTTTTCGTTGTGGAACGGACACAGGCCGAACAGGTTGCCGCCCTTGCGCTGCAAGGCGACATAGCCGGACACCACATCCACGATGTCGCTGCGGGCGATAAGCTCGTCCAGAAAGCGCTGATCGAACACGGAAACGTTCCTCCTCTCCGAAAACAGGTGTGCATGGTGGTGTGCAACATACCACCACATTAGAGTATACCGCAAAAATCGGCGTTTTCCTCTTTTTCTGCGAAAAAATTTTCACCTTATTATAATATACGGCGTCGCCGGATCATACTATAGCCCCCTGCGGGGCGCGGCAGACGAGATAAGCGCCCCATCGTCCCGGCGGGGCGGAGAACCGCCCGCGCCGGGACAAGGCGCCCGCGCCAACCCCGCCAACCCCGCGCCAACCCCCGGCGGGGCGCAAAATGCCCTCGATGGGCGGGCAATTTGTTACAAACTGTCCGTCAAAACGCTTTCGCAGGGGAAAGAATTTGCGGTTTTCAGCGTAAAACAAACGATAAAACAACAACTCAAAGATAAATAAACCTCGCGACGCGCAAGATGCGGGAGAAACAGGTGGGGTCGTGCGGAACAAAACCGCGATAAAAGTTCTGGAAAATGCGCGTTTTGATAAGAAGTAAGAACAAATCCGAAAATTTAATTCTTTTTTAACATTTATTTATGAGTTTTTTCGCATTTTTCGGGGCTGTAACGCTTGATTTATTCTGCGGATATGGTATACTGTCAACGTGAACGGGAGACCGGGTATCCGGATCTGCCGATCAACAAAATTTTTTATGGAGGAAATCAAACATGAAGAAGATCATTGCAACTGTTCTTGCTATGGTCATGGCTCTGGCTCTGTGCGCCACCGCTTTCGCTCTGAGCGCCGCTGACAAGGCTTATGACAACAAGGGCAAAGAGCTGGAGGGTGACTACACCTATGAGGCTGTCAAGGCTACTTCCAGCAAGAAGGTTGACGCCGGCACCATCAAGCACTATGATGTGTACAAGGATGGCACCTTCGTCGCTTACTATGTCGCCGCTGATGCCAGCGCCTACGACCTGAAGCTGACCACCGACGGCAAGGCTCCTCTGTACCTGACTGAGCTGGAGACCGGTTTCAAGTATGACTACAAGGCTACCGAGTTCAAGGCCATCGGCGAGAAGTGCGGCCAGCTGGATCTGGAAGAGAACGAGAAGGGCTATGTTGTCACCACCGTTGATGACAAGACTCTGTACTTCTACGGCGTTGACGGCGGCGCTACCAAGCTGCTGGTCAATGGCGAGATCATCGAGGCTGCTTCCGTGAAGCCCGTTGAGCACACCTGGAAGGCTGCTTCCTATGACAAGAACAACGTCGCTGACAGCTACAAGTGCAAGACCTGCGGCACCGTCGCCAAGGTTTACAGCACTGTCGAGGCTGCTGAGAAGGCCGGCGCCAAGGAGACCACCACTGTGAACGGCCAGCTGATCGGCTGGAACTACAATGTTCCCAACGCTGGTACCACCACCACCACCAACGGTTCCCCCAAGACCTTCGATGCTGGTATCGCTATGTACGCTGGCATGGCTCTGATGAGCGTTGCTGGTTCCGCTGTTGTGATCGGCAAGAAGAAGGAGTTCTAATTTAGGACTTAGTTCTTAACGAAAAAAGACGAGGCTTCGGCCTCGTCTTTTTTTGCGTCTGCACCGATACCGGGCGGCCTCTACCGTGCCGCGGGGAACAAGAGCATTGCAATTTGCATAGCATCTGTTATATAATGTGAGACAGAGAGAAGCAATTGACCGTACCGGCAGCGGCTCGGTGCATGGCGGGCGGGGCTCGCAAGGAGGAGACTATGAAGAAGCTGATGGCACTGGTGACGGCGCTGCTATTGATCTGTACGCTGGCGGCCTGCGGCGGTGCGCCGCTGAAAAAGCCGTCGGAGCAGGATACGCTGGCGCTGCTGCGGCAGGAGATCGCGGACAGCGGCAGCCAGTGCGGCGTGGCCTATCTGGGCTATATGCCCGACGGCGGCGACGTATCGGCGTGGCTGGCGGACAACGGCTGGACCCAGACGTTCCCGTTCCTGTCCGACCTGACTGAGCAGCAGGTGGTGACGCAGGAGGGCGGCGAGGTGTACTGCATCGTCCCGGCGGAGAAGAATGCCCGTGTGACGGTGGAGGCCTACGATGCGTTCAACGAGACCGACCCGCTGGGCGATGTGCTGTACGACAGCACCGACGGCGCGCCCATCTGTCTGCGGGGCAACGTCAGCGAGATCATGGGCAACCTGCGCGTGACGGTGGAGACGGCGGCGGGACAGGCGGTGTATTTCCCGTCCCTGAGCCTGCGGGACGGCTCGGTGAGCACCCTGACGGAGCAGGGCCGCGTGTACAACTTTACGCCGGGGGCGATCCACGGCGCGCCCCAGATCCGGGAGCTGTACAGCGAGGATTTCGACTATACGGACAGCGTGGGGAACACGGGACACTACACCTACCGCGTGCCGCAGCTGGAGGCGGACACGGAGGGTGCGGCGTCGATCAACGGCGCCATTGAGCGGGAATACGGCCCCTTCGTGGAGGAGGCGCTGGCGTGTAAGGACGGCGGTTACAGCATCAGCTGCGCCTATATCGTGTGGGAGACCCACCAGTACGGCGACATTCTGTCACTGGTGATGTCCTGCGCGTGGGATGGCGACGTGAACCAGTACAGCGTGTATCTGTACGACACGGACAGCGGGACGCGGCTGAACACCGCAGAACTGCTGGCGGAGATGGGCGTGGACGAGACGGCGTTTCTGGACGCGGTGCGTCAGGCGGCGGCGGAGCGGTTCGACGGGAATTACGCCGACTGCACCGGCAACTTTGACGATTTTCTGGCGGAGCGCCGGGCGTGGACGCTGTCCGACGACAATATCAATATGGATGTGATGGTGGCGTACCCGGACGAGGACGGACAGCTCCATGTGGTGCTGCCCATCGGCTCCATTGCCGGTGCGGACGCCTACGAGGAATGGCTGACGCCGGAGCTGGGCGCAGTCGGATAACGAGAAGCGCAGGAGCCTCTCCCGGAGGGGAGAGGCTCCTGCGTATTTTTAAGGGGGACGGACATGAGAAAATGGCTGCGATATACGGTGCTGGCGCTGGCCGCGGCGGCGCTGGTGACGGTGGCGGCGGGGTGTGACATATACCTTGAGCGGCGGGGCGCGGTGACGACGCCGGCGTGTGCGCTGCGCAACGGGTACCCGTCGGTGGCGGCCGTCGACGGCGGCGCGCTGCTGTGCGAGTGGGATTATAGAGCGGGGGAGTCGTACCTGAGCCGGTTGGATGTGCGGCGGGATCAGGTGACGTTGGCGCGGACACTTTCGGGCGAGTGGTCGCTGGTGGAGCAGATGTTTGCGGACGGACAGGTGGTTTTGCAGCGCTGGGAGCAGGCGGGCTCTTCCTTCCGGTTCCTCAACGCGAAGCTGGAGGATGTGCGGGACTTTGTGCCGGAGGCGGACGGCGGCAGGCTGTCCCACGACGGTGCGGGCTACTACTATCTGAAGAACGCGGCGCTGTACCGGCAGGACACAGTCACCGGCGATGTGCAGCGCATGGCGCTGGATCAGGAACTGCGGTTCGTTTCGCTGGAGGGCATTCATCCGGCGGCGGATCTGCTGCTGCTGTGGTGCCGGATGTCGCCGTTCAGCGAGAAACTGGGCATGGCGCTGGAGGAGCTGCACAGCGGTACGTGCCTGATGGTGCAGGAAAGAGCGGATATGCTGTGGTTCATGGAGCGGGGGCTGTGCGAGATGTCCTATGACGAGGACGGCGGGCGCGACACCATCCGCTACGACACGGCAGACGGCGGCTGCCGGCAGGCGTCGGCGGCGGTGTTCGGCAGCGAGGCGGACAGCGTCTGGGTGGTGAGCGGGTCGCGGTATGCCCTGTCCTCCGACAGGCAGGGCGAGACGCTGTTCCGGTTGGGGCAGACGCTGGAGCGGTGCGAGGTGACCTCGGTGCTGGCGGAGGCGGGCGTGACAGGGCATCTGTCCACTGTCTGCTGGCTGCCGACGGTGCAGAAGCTGCTGGGTATGCTGTATGATACGGCGCAGGATGCGCTGCGGCTGGTGGTGCTGGATCCGGCGCGGATGACCTTTACCCCGTGCGGCGAGACCACGGAGGCGCCGTCCTTCCTGACGGTGGACGAGGGCATCACCGGGGCGTACTGGGGTGAGTTGGCCGGACAGCCGCTACCGGAGGATATGGGGGCGCTGCGGGCCTACGCCGACCGGCTGGAGGAGAAGTACGATGTGGACATCCAGTTGTCCGACCAGTGCGCCGGGCCCTGCGCGGCATCGTGGGAGGACATCACCACCACCGATCAGGCGGGGCTGGAGGACGAGGTGGCGGCCATCTATCCGGCGTTGGAGGCGCTGGATCGGACGCTGGCACTGTACCCGGACGGTTTTTTCGCCCAGTTCCGCAATGCGCGGGGCGAGGGCGGCGTGCAGTTTCTGCCGGTATCCGCGTTCCATATGTCCTTCGAGGTGATCGGCATGAGCTTCGAGAACGGCGACTGGCACTGTATCGCCTATCAGGTGAGTAACGAGCGGCTGGAGGCGCTGCTGTGCCACGAGATCTGGCACGCCATGGAGGATAAGTTGATTTCCGAGAACTGGAACGCCATCGACAGCTGGACGTGGAGCGCCTGCAACCCGCGGGGGTTCGACTATTACTACGACTATGACGATGCCATGAACGAGGCGGACGGCAGCTGGCTCTATTTCGGCACGGCGGAGGATGTGTATTTTGTGGACGCCTATTCCACCATGAATCCCCGGGAGGATCGGGCGCGGATCATGGAGTACATCATGGGCGCGGAGGACGAGGCCGACGCGCTGGCGCAGCACCCGGTCATCCGGCGGAAGCTGGAGATCATGGCGGCGGCGGTGCGCGCCGGATTCGATACTGCCGGATGGGGCGTCGCCCGGTGGGAGCAGCCCCTGACGGTGCAGGATAGGGCGGCGTGAGCCGGGACTGCCTGTATACGAGAAAAAAACGCAGACCCCCTATGGGGTCTGCGTTTTTTTGCGCGAAACCCTCTTGACAGGCAGCATGGCAAATGATAGTATTAAAGAAACTAAAGTTTCAATAAGACGGGAATACCACAAGCGAGGCGCAGACAGCCAAAACCGGCGTATACCGTGCGTCCGCTTGGCAGGAGGATGAGGAGGCGTTTGTATGCGCAGAACAACGGCGACCACGGACTATCTGAAGGAGTGTATGGGTACGGCGCTGCTGGCGCTGATGGGGGAGAAGCCCCTTGAAAAGATCAGCATCGAGGAGATGACGGCCAAGGCGGATGTGGGGCGCTCCACCTATTTCCGCTATTTCAAGAGCAAGGAGGAGGTACTGTCCTTCAAGCTGCTGTGCCTGTGGCGGCGGTTTTCCGCAGAGCGGGGCGGCGACGGCATCGCCCGCGTCGACCCGAAGGGTATCCAGACACTTTTCGAGTTCTGCCTGTCCATCCGCCCCATATGCGAGCTGCTCTACGGTACCGGCCATCAGGAGGTGATCCTGCGGTTCTACTTGCAGGGCGCTGCGCCCGTTATCGCCCAGGCCGACGCCAGGACCTACTACTTTATCCAGTTCATCACCTTCGGACTATTCGGGCTGATGAATGCGTGGGTACTGGGCGGCTACAAGGAGACGCCGGAGGAGATGGCGCAGATCGTCTGCGCGTGGAAGGACGCCTCACAGGAGGCGTAAGAGGAAAGGAGTGTTCACATGGGAAAGATCATGCGCCGTGTGTTGATCGTCGTCCCCGCCGTGGCCTTGCAGGTGCTGTGGCACGTTCTGCTGGTGAAGTGGCTGGCCCCCTATGCGCCGCTGATCGTGTCGCTGCTGTCGGTGGCGGCGGTTTTTATGGTGCTGTTCATCGTCATCAAGCGGGACGAGAGCACCTACAAGCTGCTGTGGCTGCTCATCATCCTGACGATGCCGCTGGTGGGCGCGCTGCTGTACCTGCTTTTCGGCAATAAGCGGACGGCGAAGCCGCTGAAAAAGCGGCTGCAAGGTGTGGCGAGCCGCGGCGATCCCCGTCCGCTCCCTGTGGGCGAGACACCCTTTGCGGGGGAAAAGCGCATGGAGCAGACCATCCGCTGGCTGGAGAGGAAAACCGGGTATCCCCTGTGTAAGGCCCAGCCGGTGCGGTACTATCCGCTGGGAGACGATATGTTCCCGGATATGCTGCGTGATATGAAAGGTGCCAAGCGTTCCATCTACATAGAATACTTCATCATCGAGCCTGGGCAGATGTGGGACGCCATGCTGGAGGTGCTGGAGGACAAGCTGCGGCAGGGCGTGGACGTGCGGGTGATGTACGACGATCTTGGCAGCATCTCCTCCTTTAACTTCAGCAACGCCCGGGAGCTGACGCAGAAGGGCATCCCCTGCGTGCCGTTCAATCCCCTCCTCGCCTTGAAGGGGACGGCCAACTACCGCGATCACCGCAAGATGCTCATCGTGGACAACGAGATCGCGTACAGCGGCGGCATCAACCTGTCGGATCGGTATATCAATCTGGAGCATCCCTACGGCCACTGGAAGGACACCGGCTTCCGGCTCACCGGCGAAGGGGTACACAGCTTTACCCATATGTTTTTGACGTTCTGGAATGCCTTTGCCCTGAAGAAGGGGGAGGCGGGTACGCCCATGCCCGCGCTGCAAGACAGCACCGAAGCGCCGCGGGAGACGGATGGGTACGTGCTCAGCTACTACGACTCGCCGCTGGAGCACGATGCCACCAGCAACCAGCTTTTCATCGACCTGCTCTCTCAGAGCACGGACTATGCGTGGTTCTTCACGCCCTATCTCATGCTGGGCGACGATCTGATGGCCGCCATGCTCGCAGCGGCGCGGCGCGGCGTGGATGTGCGGATCATCATGCCCGGCATCCCCGACAAAAAGCTGATTTTCCGGATGTCCCGCAGTTTCTATCAGGTGCTGCTGAATGGCGGCGTCAAGATCTACGAGTACACTCCGGGCTTTGTACACGCCAAGAGCTTTGTATCCGACGACAAGGTGGCCACCATCGGGACGGTCAATCTGGATTACCGCAGCCTGTTCCTGCACTTTGAGAACAATTCGCTGTTCTATCGCTCCGGCATCGTGGAGAAGATCAAGGAGGACTTCCTTGCCACGCAGGCGCTGTGCAGCGAGGTACAGCCCTACGACAAGAAGCGCTATTCCCGGCGCTGGGCGGTGGACGGCCTTCTGCGCATCTTTGCGCCGCTGTGCTGAGGAAGCGGAGAACGGAAGTACAGAATCACTATGAAAAAGCTCTTACCGAAAAAATACCGGCGTTTGCTCTGGGCGGGTCTGCTGGCGTGCCTCGTCCTGTATGTCCTCGGCAGTCTGCTGGTGCCGCCGCTGGCGGGTACGCAGCGGAAAAGCGACAGGCAGATCAAATTGCCCGCCCCCGCCGCCGAGCGGGTGTGCCTTGTGGATGGCAACGAGGAGGCGCTGCGCTGGCGGCTGCGGCTCATCCGCTCGGCACAGTCGGAGATCGTCCTCTCCACCTTTGACTTCCGCGCCGACGAAAGCGGCACGGATGTGGTGGCGGCGCTGCTGGATGCGGCGGAGCGGGGCGTGCAGGTGCGGCTTCTGGTGGACGGCATGAACGCGCAGCTGCACTTGCAGGGCAGCGCCGCATTCCAAGCGCTGGCGGCCCACGAAAACGCGGAGATCATGTTTTACAATCCTCTGCGGCTGACCCGGCTCTGGAGCGCCAACTACCGCTGCCACGACAAGTATCTCATCATCGACCGCGGCGCCTACCTCTTGGGCGGGCGGAACACCAGCGACCTGTTCCTCGGCAGCGGCGGCACGGCGCGGCAGAACATGGACCGCGACGTGGTGGTGTGCGGCAGCGGCTCCGGGAGGGGGTCTGCTGCCGTGCTGCTGGACTACTTCGAGAATATCTGGGCGCTGGATACCAACCGGGAGTTTAGGGCAAACGGCGAAGCGGGGCGGGTACTGCGCGCCACTGCCGCGCTCAGGGAGCGGTGGGCGGCTATCACCGGCGCGGGGCGGGTGACGCCCATCGACTGGGATGCGGAGACCATACAGGCTGGCGGCGTGACCGTTCTTCACGGCGACTGCGCGGCACGGAACAAGGAGCCTGTGCTGCTGAACACACTGACAGCGCTGATGCAGGGCGGGCGGGAGCAGGTCGTGGTGCAGACCCCCTACATCATCTGCAACCGCGCCATGTATGACGCGCTGGAAAAGGCCGGCGGTGCGGCGCAGGTGCAGATCATCACCAACGCACCCCAGTGCGGCGCCAATCCGTGGGGCTGCGCCGACTACCTCAACCAGAAAAAGGCCATTCTGTCCACCGGCGTTTCCGTCTGCGAGTGGCACGGGGAGAGATCCATGCACACCAAGACGATCCTGATCGACGACCGATTCAGCATCATCGGCTCCTTCAACTGGGATATGCGCAGTGCCTATCTGGACACGGAGCTGATGCTGCTGGTGGACTGTCCGGAGCTGAATGCCGCTCTGCGGGCGGAGACGGACGAGATGGTGCGCCAGGGCAGGCTGCTCCTGCCGGACGGCACCGCCGTGGAGGGCGCGGCGTACACAGCGCCCGAGATGCCGCTGTACAAGAAGCTTTTGCAGCCGGTGCTGCGGGTGGTGATCCGCCCGTTCCGCTATGTACTGTGACCGGCTGCCGCACAAAAATAGAGGAGAGGCACGGTGGGACAACGTCCCGCTGTGTCTCTCCCTTATTGTGTCCGCAGAAGCGGCCGTCAGCACTCCACCGCCACCTTGATCACGCCGTCCCGCCGGTTTTCGAACAGCGCATAGGCCTCCTCGATGCGGCTTAGGGGGTAGGTGTGGGTGATGAGGGGCAGGGTGTCCAGCTTGCCCTCTGCGATGAGGCGCAAGGTCTCAGCGCAGTTGCAGCCGTCCACACCGCCGGTCTTGAAGGTCAGATTTTTGCCGTACATATCCGGCAGCGGAAGGGTCTGCGCCCTGTCGTAGAGCGCCACCACCGTCACGATGGCGTTGGGACGGGCACACTCCCATGCCAGACGGAAGGTGGCCTCCGCCCCCGCTACCTCCAAGACCACATCCGCGCCGCCGTGGTCGCTGTGGGACTGTACGAAGGTCAGACAGTCCTCCGGCGAGACGGTGAGCACCTCCGGATAGTGCCGATTGAGGAAGCGGACGCGGCTCTCGTCCTTCTCGCACACGATGATGCGCTTGGGCTTTTTCAGCATTACGCACAGCAGGGTGCAGATGCCGGTGGGGCCTGCCCCGATGACCAGCACCGTGTCCTCCGGCGTGATCTCGGAGATGCGCGCCGCCCAGAAACCGGTAGCAAGCACATCGCCCACCAGCAGCGCCTGCCGGTCGGTAACGCCGTCGGGGATCTTATTCAAGCCCTGATCGGCAAAGGGGACCCGCACATACTCCGCCTGCCCACCATCGATGCGGCAGCCCAGCGCCCAGCCGCCGTTTTTGTCGGTGCAGTTGTTCACATAGCCCTTCTTGCAGAAAAAGCACTCGCCGCAGAAGGTCTCTACATTCACCGTCACCCGGTCGCCGGGCTGTACATGGGTCACGGCGCTGCCCACGGACTCCACCACGCCCACCATCTCGTGGCCCACGGTGATGCCCGGCACGGCGCGGGGGACGCTGCCGTGCTTGATGTGCAGGTCGCTGGAGCAGATGCTGGCCAGCGTCACCTTCACGATGGCGTCCCGCTGGTGGAGCAGCACCGGCTTGGGCTTGTCCGTCAGCGCAAATTCTCCCTCTGCAACATATGTATAAGCCTGCATTGTGTTATCCTTCGCTTTCTGAAAATTCATTTCGGGACGGCGCCGCGGCACGGCGGCCCGTCCGCGCTGCTCCTATCCTATCACGGTTCCCCGCAAAGCACAAGCGCCGCCGGACAGGTGAGCGCTTCGGCGCTTTAGGCTGGGGAGGCTGGGGAGGTTGACACCGGGACGGAAAACTGTTACACTGCCTGCGTCCCCATCAATTTTGGCGTATGTGACAACTTGGAGGTAGACTATGGATCAGATCCGTATTGTTGCAGATTCCAGCTGTAATATTCTTGCACTGGACGGCGTAGAGTTCGTCAGCGTTCCCCTTACCATCCGCACCGACACGGAGGAATTCCGCGACGATGCCGCCCTCAACGTAAATGAAATGGTCACGGTGCTTCGCAATACGAAGGGACGCTCTTACAGTGCGTGCCCCAATATCACGGATTGGGAGGAGGCCTTCGGCGACAGCGGCGACGTGCTGGCCTATACCATCACCAGCAGCCTTTCCGGCAGCTATAACGCGGCCTGCATCGCACGGGATGCCTGCCAGGAGCGGGACCCCTCCCGCCGTATCTATGTGGTGGATTCGCTGTCCGCCGGACCTGAGATCGGTCTGCTCATCGAAAAGGCGCTGTCCGAGGTGCGCGCCGGCGCGGACTTTGGCGCGGTGTGCCGGGCGGTGAAGGCGTATCATGAGCGCACCCACCTGCTTTTCGCGCTGGAATCCATGCACAATCTGGCGCAGAACGGCCGCATCAGCAAGCTGGCGGCGACAATGGCCGGCGTCCTCGGCATCCGCGCCGTGGGACAGGCCAGCGCGGAGGGCACCCTTGAGATGCTGGAGAAGTGCCGGGGCCTGCGGAAAACGCGGGAGTTCATGCTGCACGCCATGGAGGAGCTGGGCTACAAGGGCGGCAGCGTCCGGATCGGACACTGTCAGAATCCGGCGTTGGCGCTGGAGCTTTGCACGGAGATCCAGCAGAAGTACCCCGGCGCGGACGTGAAGAGCCATGGGCTGCGCGGTCTGTGCAGCTACTACGCCGAGCGCGGCGGGATCATGCTGGGCTTTGAGACGTAAGAACAACATACAAATAAAGCGGCACCGCTGCCAGGCAGCGGTGCCGCTTTCTGCTTGCGGCGGGCCAAAATAAACAGCGCCGGAAACCCTTGTATGAATGGGCTTCCGGCGCTGCTCTGGCACCCCCGGCGAGACTCGAACTCACTACATTCCGCTTAGGAGTTAAGTTGTCCGCTTCGTATCGTATGGTTCGTGGTGTTCTAAAATACCGAAAAATCCTTGAAAATCAACACTTTTGATCGAACTTTGTGCTGTATGGTGGTGCCAGATATTCCACCGTATTAGCCAGTTTCGGGGCAAAATCAGTCCCCGTATTAGCCACTTTATTAGCACATTTTATTAGCCACACCAAGAGCAAGCCCTTCAAAGGCTGTTTTGGATGCTCTCATTTTACAACGATTTTGAATACGCTACAAGGGAGAGTGCCGCAAAGCGCTCTCCCTTGTTCTATATACATCTTTATTTGGAGGTGAAGCCCGTGGCCGCATTGCCCTTGCCATATTATTACGGTTATGAGGCCGAACAGTTTTCTTTCTACCGCATACCAAAGCGACTTTTTGAAGATGACCGCTTCCGGGGCGTGTCAACCGACGCGAAGCTGCTTTATGGTATGCTGCTTGACCGCATGGCCTTATCTATAAAGAATGGCTGGTTGGACGAGCAAGGCCGCGTGTTCATCTACTACCCTGCTGATGAAATCATGTCGGTATTACATTGCCGAAGTGAAAAAGCGGCAAAGCTGATGGCGGAGCTGGACTGCAAAAAAGGCATAGGTCTGATTGAGCGCGTCAATCACGGTCAAGGCCGTCCCACGATGATCTATGTCAAAAACTTCGCAGCTCTGCCACCGCCTTAGAAATACTGAGCTTTTTATGACAGGATCAGTCTGCCTATTTTCAGAACTTCGATTATCGAATTTCAAGACCTTTGATTATCGAAGTCCTTGACTTTCGGAAATCGAAAACTAATAAGACTGAGTATAACAAGACTAAGAGAGTAAGAAAGAATACTCTCCGAGAAAAGAATAATTGCTGTGTAAAACTTGGAGCCGGGAGGCTCCTTTTTTGTTGGAGGTGTTTTCGTGAAAACAATCGCCCTTGCAAATCAGAAAGGCGGCGTCGGCAAGACCACCACAGCCGCCAGCCTTGCCATTGGTCTTTCCCGGCAAGGTAAAAAAGTCCTTTTGGTGGACGCAGATGCCCAGGGCAACCTGACCCAGATGCTCGGCTGGCCGCAGCCGGATGAGCTTTCCCCTACGCTGGCCAATCTCATGGGCAAGATCATCACCGACCAGCCCGTCAGCGCCAATGAGGGCATCCTGCATCACGAATCCGGCGTTGATCTGCTGCCGGCAAACATCGAGCTGTCTGCGCTGGAGGTCACGCTGGTCAATGCCATGAGCCGTGAAACGGTCATGCGGCAGCTTTTGTCCACCGTGCAGGATCGTTATGACTATGCCCTCATCGACTGTATGCCCTCGCTGGGTATGCTGACGCTGAACGCACTGAGTGCGGCAGACAGTGTGATTATCCCGGTGCAGGCGCATTACCTTCCTGCAAAGGGTCTGGAACAGCTTTTGAGGACCGTTGCCCGAGTGAAACGGCAGCTCAATCCCAAACTGGAGATCGACGGCATTGTGCTGACGATGGTGGACGGCAGAACCACCCTGGCAAAAGGCATCAGCGAACAGATCAGGCAGGCATACGCCGGTCGGGTCTTTGCCAGCGAGATACCGCGCTCTATCCGCGCTGCCGAGGTCAGTGTGGAAAACAAGAGCATTTATGACCTCGACCCAAACGGCAAAGCGGCGCAAGCCTATGAAAATCTGACCAGGGAGGTGCTGAACATTGGCAGGCAGCCTAAAAAACATCGGTCTGACCTCACTCGATGACCTGTTCAAAACCGACGAGCAGCGGCAGGCAGATGCGCAGGAGCGAGTGCAGATCGTACCCGCTGACCAGGTTTTTCCCTATGCGCGTCAGCCGTACTCCATCGACCGCCCCACGCAAGACCTCGCGCAGCTCATGGACAGCATTGAGCGCGTAGGTATTGCCGAGCCGCTGATCGTCCGTCCCCGCGATGGCGGCGGCTATGAAATCATTGCAGGCCACCGGCGCGACTACTGTGCAAAGACCATCGGACTTGAAACCCGACCGGTCATCGTCCGGGAGTACAGCGACGAGGACGCCGACATTCTGGTGGTGGACTACAACATTCACCGCGATGACCTGCTTCCCAGCGAGAAAGCCAGGGCTTACAAGCTGCGGCTGGATGCTATGAAACGGCAAGGAAAGAGACTTGATTTAACTTCGACCCAAGTTGGGCCGAAGTTTGTTGGTACGAGAAGCAATGAAGATTTAGCTCATCAAGCGAATGAAAGTAAAACGCAAATCCAGCGCTATATTCGTCTGAACAGCCTTATCCCATCTTTGCTTGAACGGGTAGATAGCGGCACTCTGAAATTTGTTCCTGCGGCGGAATCTATCTCATACCTGACCGAAAAAGAGCAGATTTATCTGGCGATGGTCATGGAACGCGACGAGGTGTCCCCTTCCATGGATCAGGCCAAGCGGCTAAAGCAGCTCAGCGCCGAGAGAAAGCTGGCGGAAAACATCATCGACCTTATCATGCGGGAGGAAAAACCGCTGGAGCGGAAGGTCACGCTGCGGAATGACAAGTTGGAGCGCTTTTTCCCCAAGAACTACACGCCGAAGCAGATGGAGGATGTCATTCTAAAGCTGTTGGAAGGTTGGCAGCGCAAGCGCCAGCAAGAGCAGGAGCGATAGGAGGTGCAAAAAATGCGAAGGAATGAATTGCCCGACACCTGCCTTTCCGTCCTGGCATCCACAGGGCAGCTTATCATCATCAAAAAAGGAGAGCATGGCTATTATCCGACCGATTGGGACACCGGAAATCGGGCAGAAAACCGGGAAATCGCTGACACCCACAACAAGCGGCGCGGCATTTCGGATATTCAGGAGACAGCCATGATCGCAGGCTCCATGTTCGGCTGGACCTTGCCGGGAGCCTCGCCGCAATGGTATCTGGACAACGCAAAGTATGTGAATTCCAATACTACAAAGGGACATATCAAAGATCCTGTTCTGAGTGCGTATTATCCGTTCAACGATTTCCTGCTGCGTTATGAAATCATGGGGAAACAGCGGCTTTATCTGCCAATGTCTGCCCTGCCGAAAGAGTTGATGGGTGCCGATGCTCAATTTGTCATGCAGCCCGACTTGGTGCTTGGAATGCCGGTCATGCCAGTAACGGCAACCTTTGGCGATAACGGAAGCTGTACGATTCAGTTGGAGGACGGCAGCTACACCGCCGAAAGAGAAATCAACGCAGAATATCAGATCACAGCGCGTGTTCGCGTCGGCAATGCCGAGTTTGTCGTAGGCGAACACCCCAAAGCTCCCGACCGGTTTGTAACATGGGAGCGCAACTGTCAGAACGATGGCGACGGCCCGCCCAATTACTACAGGGGACATTACGGATTAGACCGCGCCGCCATCATTGAGGACTTCTCCGAAAGGGTTAGCGCAGAGCATCAGCGGCTGCATCCTGCCCCGGAACGCAATGCCGGAAAGGAGCGAGGTGAAGCCCGATGAAGTACATTCGCCAGCTGTCAGCAGATGCGCCGCTATACGAACAGCAGGACACCTGCGTAATCTGCGGCAGGTATCTGCCGGAGGGCAGCGGCATGGTGTGTCAGGACTGCATGGCCACTGTGGACGAAAAATATGCCGCGTATCAGCGGCAAGGAGGAAACAAATGAACCAGGAACCTGTTTTAATCAAAGGCGTAGTGGCATTCCCTAATCCGAACGGAAATCGGGAAATCCGATTTATCGACGCCTTCTATCACGATCTTTTCAAGATTCCCGACCATAGCAGTATCGTCATAAACTATCTGGACGGGGGCAAGCGGTGTGTTCCCTGTGAGTACATCGACGATACTCATGTGGATATTGACGGCACGGCCTTTCATATCTGTCAGTTTGCCGAGCTGATGATGCGCAACGGCGCAACCTATGAACCGGAGCATCCCCCAGCAGAGCCGACCTACGGCACTTATGAAATCTATCAAATCAAGGATGTGGGCCGGGTGGACTACTGCTTTATGGGATATGAACGAGCCAAGAAGCAGTTTGACCCCAGCGATTACCGGCGCGAGTATGCGTATATGCTGCCGAAGGACATGACCCTTGAGGAAGTTTTCAGCCGCCACAATGCGGATACCCGTCCCTTCGGTATGCGGATGCGCTCCATGTCGGTCAGCGATGTGCTGGTCGTCAACCGTGGCGGCAAGAAAACCGCATACTATGTGGACAGCTTCGGCTTTCAGGAAGTCAAGCAGTTTTTCAAGCAGAAAGCGCCGAAAAAGAATGAACGGCAGCCTACAAAGAGAAAATGTGCGCTGGAGCGATAGTGGAACTCTCTTAAATTCATGTGTAGGTTTTAGGTATTTAGATAATCGTTCATCGGAATAACAAGAAAAGGCTCCGCCAAAGCGAAGCCTTTTTCAGTGGCCATATAAACCGGAATTGGTCAAAGTAGTTGGCGATGGTATTCCACAGCATTTCCAATCGTATCATAGAAACAGATATCTCCTGCATTGAGTGGTAGGACAATGGCAAAAGGTTTGCCACTATCAATATCAATCACACGAACGCCGTTGCCATCATCTATTTCAACTCGAACAACACTTTGGGTATTCATTGAGATAAATGCCCTTTCGGTATATCCCTCAACAACAAACTCTGCAATATAATCATCAACGGCAACAATATCTCCACCACCGAGGAAGAAATAACCAAAAGATAATCCAGGGCGATTTACATAGATAGAAAAAGTGTGGTCTGTCTTGTCCTGTGGGTAAGAAATAAATGCTGCCATTGTGTCGGAAATGCTTCCATCAACATTCCAATCATCCAAAATCTTTTGTGATAGGCGGATATCGGCTTCTAAACTGTTTGCGGTTTTACCAATGTCATTGTTGGCATAAAGGAAAACCAAAAATAAAGCACAAGCTAAAACAACACCCAAAAGTATTTTGGGTAATGTTTTTTTCATACAATTACACTCCTTTGTCAAATTCCGTTTTTTCTCTTTATCATATTACCATTTCTCTTTACTTGTTTCAATGAGGAGGTGCCCCCTTGCCCACAAAATTTCAGCTTATCACCGAGCTGTATGACCATACGCTGAAAAGCGTTACCGCCAGCTATCAAAGCTGGACAGGCTTCCTCCGTGCCGCCTGCTACAACTACAAATGCCCCTTTGACGAGCAGATTCTGATCTATGCCCAGCGCCCGGATGCTACGGCGGTGCTTGAAATGAACCGCTGGAACCGGCAGTTTGGGCGCTGGGTGAACCGGGGGGCGAAAAGTATCGCTGTGTTTGGGGATGACGGGAAGAATGTCCTGAAACTCTATTTTGATGTGTCGGATACCCATGAATCCCGCTTTTCCCGTCCGCTGCCTATCTGGAGAATGGACGCAGCCTTTGAACCGGCAGTCATAGAAACGCTGGAAAACACCTTTGGCGACCTCGCCGAGAAAAGAACACTGGCCGATGCGGTGCGTTCCGCCAGCCACAATGCCGTGGCGGACAACTTCCCGGACTACCTTCAGGATCTGCAGAACTGCCGGGAGGACAGCTTGCTGGAGGAACTGGATGACCTCAACCTTGAGGTGTTCTACCGGGACGCGCTGGAGGTCAGCGTGGCCTATATGCTGCTGACCCGCCTGGGCCTGCGGGCGGATGACCATTTCGACCCGGACGAATTTGCCCATGTGTATGATTTCAATACGCCGCCCACCATTAATGCTCTGGGCATTGCCACCAGCGATATTGCAGAGATGGGCCTGCGTGAGATCAGCCGCACAGTCATGCAGGCACAGAAAGAGCAGTTTTTTGCAAAGGACGGCCAAAACCGCTATGATGCAAATACAGAAAGACAAATTGATACCGAAAGGAGCGAGATCCATGGAAGTCACATACCGGATGCAGGACGGCTTTCTTTTGCCGAACCTGCTGATGCCGCAGGAGCGGTCAGTCCATCTGGGCAAATACGCGGAGCTGCGGCGGCAGTACCTGATGAAGCACCGGCGCGTACTCTACATCAACCTGAAAACGAGCTGCCGCCTGACGGAGCATCTGGCGGAGATCGAGCAGACGGCGCAGAAGATGGTGGAACAGACCGTGGCACAGATGGCCAGAGCCGAGGGCGTAACGGAGGAACTGAAGGAGACCGACCCGCTGCGCTGGACGGGCCTAATGAACAACTTCAAGCACTCAGCGGAGGAAATGGTGCTGAACGATCTGATCTGCGCCTGACAACAGAAGAACCTACCGAGGCAGGAAGTGATGAAAACGCACTTCCTGCCTTTTTGGATACGCACCTCATCGAAGCGATTTTGCTGGATGACGGTGGGCGGAAGCATAAGCGGCAGGATATTTTCAACTACTTCCAGACCCATCAAAACCTTGCGGAGCGCACGGAGTTTCTGAAAAACAGCTACAACGATATATGGGTGGAAGTCCTTGCTGGTACGGATAAAGTCCGGGTGGGCTACCACGCCGAACCGGACGGACTTCTGATGTGGGAGGGCAGCTATCTCTCCCGCACATCGGAGTCCGTTTTTTCATGGCCGGTCATCACGGAGATGACCGAGGGCCTGATTGAGCGCGGCGAGTACAAGATCAAGCTGGGGCTGCAAAATGTCCCGGTGATGGCGGAGCAGCTTGCCCTGTTCGACATGGGCGGCGATGCCCCTGTGTACGAAGCCCCGGAGGGAAACCTGTCCAGCCCGCTGTTCCCGGCGAAGGAAGTCCCGCAGGCGGTCATTGACCAGGCTTTATATACGGCGGGCAACAGCTATAACAGTGCCTACCGGGTGGCGGTGTTTTATATGCGTGAGCGACCGGAGGCAGACTGCATCGCGTTCCTGCGCCGGGAGTTTGGCAAAGAAAACGGGCGCGGCATTGAGTATGAGGGCCGCAAATACGCCGCCTGGTTTATGGAGGACGGCATTCATCTGGCGCAGGGCGACAGTATTCGCACCGGGTACAGCCCTACCGTAGTGACCTGGGAACGAGCATCTGCCCGGATACTGGAGTTGCTGGAAGCAGGCACTTACCTGTCTGCGGCAGAACTGGAGCAAGCGCCGGATAAAGTGCTGTCTGAAATGGCAGACGCGCTCTTGATGACCGCCCGGGAGCTGACCAAAGAGGGACGGGCAAAGGGCCTCTTTCCGCAGACGCTGGCCATCCACGACCAACACAAGGGCTACCCGGAGCTGGATGCGGATGTGGTTGCCTTTGCAAAAAGGGACGGCGGTCTTAGTGCTTTGGCGGAAGAATACCACGCCTTTTTGAATGCCTATGCCCAGGATGACAGCATCACGCGCTTCCGCCTGTCACCGTACAACACCCACCGGATCGGCGTTGTGCTGGATGGCCTTTCCTACCCGGAACGCAGCTTCACCGCCCAGCCGGATTTCCTGCGCCAGTGCAAAATGTTCATCACCCAGGACGAGATCGACCGCTTTTTTCTGAGTGGAAGTGTTGAGGAGCGGTTATCTGTCTATTCCCACTTCTGCTATCCTCATACGCCGGATGAGAGCCAGAAATTCATCAAGAGCCAGTTTGGTGAGTACAGCGGCGGAGGGTATGACGGGTATGACTACACGAAAACCCACAAGGGCCTGACCTATCAGCGGGATTATGCCCGCAAGCGGTATGCCGAGGTCAAACTGACCATTCCCAATGTGATAAAGACCTATGAGCGCCTGATCGCCCAGAAGCGTTTCCCCGGTGAGGATGCTATCGCGCAGATCCCGCAGTATGAGCTGCACCGGCTGGCGCGGACTGTCTACAACGGGTTTTACAATGCACCGGAAGATGTGCCACGCCCGTATCCCAAGGGTGCAGACTTCTATGCGGCAGTACCCGCCATTGAAGCGCAGCTCCCGGATCAAGTCAAGGCTTCGGAGATGCTGGAGTCACTGACTGCACGATTGGACGGGATGACAGAGGGCGAGCGCTATTTTAATTCTATCCGCGATGCAAAAAATCAGCTCTCCGCGTATGTGGATGGCACCTTCAGCCTTTTCAACCACAAGCATGACGCGCCGCAACAGGATACTGCATTGAAACAGGAGGAAGTCACGGAAGTCCGTTCAGACGAAACCACTGCATCTGAACCAAAAGAAACAGCACAGTACACATCAGAAACGGTAGAATACTATCCTGCTGAGGAAACCAAGCTGCCGTTTGATGTTGAGGTGCAGGTACTGCGAACCAAGGAACCAGAGCCACCGTTGGATAGAGGCTCTGCCCTCACTCCACCGAGAAAGAAAACACACACCGCTCTGGCACACCCGCTGGACGCTTCCGGCAGCAATTACCGCATCACCGATGACCATATCGGAGAAGGCGCGCCGCTGGAGCGGTTTCAGCGCAACCTGAATGCCATCCGTCTGCTGAAAACCGTGGAAGCGGAGGACCGCGCCGCCACGGCAGAGGAACAGGCGGTGCTGGCGCAGTATGTGGGCTGGGGCGGCCTGGCGGATTTCTTCGATGAGAAAAACGCCCGGTACGGTGAGCTGAAGGAACTGCTGACCGACGCCGAGTACGCCGCTGCCCGCGAGTCCACCCTGACGGCGTTCTACACGCCGCCCGTGGTCATCCGCAGCATTTACGCCGCGCTGGAGCAAATGGGTTTCCAACAGGGCAACATCCTGGAACCGTCCTGCGGCGTGGGCAATTTCCTCGGTATGCTGCCGGAGAGCATGGCGGACAGCAAGCTGTATGGCGTGGAACTGGATGACCTCTCCGGCCGCATGGCTCGCCAGCTCTATCAGCGCTCCGGCATTGCGGTACAGGGCTATGAGAAAATCGCTTTCCCCGATAATTTCTTTGATGTGGCCGTCGGCAATGTGCCTTTCGGCCAATTCAAGGTGGCAGACAAACGGTATGACCGGCTGAACCTGTCTATCCATGAGTATTTCATTGCAAAGACGCTGGATAAAGTCCGTCCGGGCGGCGTCATCGCCTTTGTGACCTCCAGCTTCACCATGGATAAGCGTACCGCCAATGTGCGAAAGTACATTGCACAGCGGGCGGAACTGCTGGGGGCCATTCGCTTGCCCAACAATGCGTTCAAAGCTGCGGCAGGGACGGAAGTCGTTTCGGATATTCTGTTCCTCCAAAAGCGCGACCGCATGGTAGACATTGAACCCGAATGGGTGCATCTTGCCACCAATGATGACGGCATTCAGATGAACAGCTACTTCGTTGACAGCCCGGACATGGTGCTGGGCGAGATGAAGATGGTGTCCGGCCCGTATGGCCCGGAGCCGACCTGCGCACCCTTCCCAGATCAGCCACTGGACAGCCTTCTTGCCAGCGCCATCCAGAACATCCACGGCGAGATCACGGCCTATGACCGGGAGGAAGAACTGGAGGGCGAGGACCGTTCCATCGAAGCCGACCCCACCGTTCGCAACTTCTCCTACACGCTGGTGGACGGCAAGATCTACTACCGGGAAAACAGCCGCATGAACCCGGTGGAGGTGTCCAAGACCGCAGAGAGCCGCATCAAGGGCATGATCGAGCTGCGGGACTGTGTGCGAACGCTGCTGGAGTATCAGACCGAGGACTATCCCGAAGAAGAAATCAAGAACCAACAGGCCAAGCTGAATACCCTGTACGATGCCTTTACCCGGAAATACGGCCTTATCAATTCCCGTGGCAACGCCATTGCCTTCGACCAGGACAGCTCCTACTTCCTGCTTTGTTCTCTGGAAGTGCTGGACGAGGAAAAGAACCTGAAACGGAAAGCAGACCTGTTCACCAAGCGCACCATTCGCAGCCACAAGCCTGCTGAAAGGGTGGATACCGCCGTGGAGGCGCTGGCTCTGTCCATTGGGGAGAAAGCCCATGTGGATATGGCGTACATGAGCCAGCTCACTGGCAAGGATGAGGAGGCCCTGTTTTCCGAGCTGAAGGGCATCGTGTTCCTGAACCCGGACTATGTGGAGGGCGTCAATGAAAAGTATCTGCCCGCAGATGAATACCTTTCCGGCAATGTAAGAAAAAAGCTGGCGGAAGCCCAGGCAAAGGCGGCTCAGGACCCGCAGTTTCAGGTCAATGCAGATGCTCTGGCAAAGGTGCAGCCGGTGGACCTCACCGCCAGTGAGATCTCCGTTCGGCTGGGTGCCACATGGCTGAACCCGGAGTATATCCGGCAATTCATGTTTGAAACGCTGGGTACGCCCCGGAGCGCCCAGTGGAATATCAAAGTCCACTACTCCAAGATCACCGGCGAATGGCGCATTGAGGGCAAGAGCAAAGACCGGGGCAATGTGAAGGCCCTCACCACCTATGGCACCAAACGGGTCAACGCCTATGAGATCATCGAGGACAGCCTGAACCTGAAGGATGTCCGTGTTTTTGATTATCAGTATGACCCGGATGGGCGGAGAGTCGCCGTTCTCAATAAAAAGGAAACGGCCATCGCCCAAAGCAAGCAGGAGCTGCTTAAGGAAGCATTTACAGAGTGGATCTGGAAAGACCCGGAGCGCCGGGAGACCATCTGCAAAGCCTATAACATCCTGTTCAACTCCAACCGTCCCCGTGAGTATGACGGCAGTCACATCAATTTCTCCGGCATGAACCCGGAGATCACCCTGCGGAAACACCAGGTAAACGCCATCGCCCATATCCTCTATGGCGGGAATACCCTGCTGGCCCATGTGGTGGGCGCGGGTAAGACCTTTGAAATGGTGGCCGCAGCCATGGAGAGCAAGCGGCTGGGCCTTTGTCAGAAATCCCTGTTCGTTGTCCCCAACCACCTGACGGAGCAGTGGGCCAGTGAGTTTTTGCAGCTCTATCCTGCCGCCAATATCCTCGTTGCCACCAAAAAGGACTTTGAAACCAAGAACCGCAAGAAATTCTGCGGCAGGATCGCCACCGGCGACTACGATGCAGTCATCATCGGTCATTCGCAGTTTGAGAAGATCCCCATGAGCGTGGAGCGGCAGCGGGCCATTCTGGAGCAGCAGATGGAGGAAATTATGTGGGGCATCCAGGAGGCCAAAGCGGATAAGGCGGAAAACTTCACCATCAAGCAGATGGAAAAGACCCGGAAGGGCTTGCAGATGAAGCTGGACAAGCTCAACGACCAGAGCCGGAAAGACGATGTTGTCACCTTTGAAGAGCTGGGCGTTGACCGCATTTTCATTGACGAGAGCCATTATTACAAAAACCTGTTCCTATATACGAAGATGCGCAATGTGGGCGGCATCGCCCAGACGGAAGCCCAGAAAAGCTCAGACCTCTTTATGAAATGCCGCTACCTCGATGAGATCACCGGGGGACGCGGCATTGTGTTTGCCACCGGCACCCCTATCAGCAACTCCATGGTGGAGCTATACACCATCCAGCGGTATTTGCAGATGAACGCCTTGCAGGAGCAGGGCTTGCAGCACTTCGACTCCTGGGCGGCCAACTACGGCGAAACAGTCACCGCCATTGAGCTGTCCCCGGAGGGAACCGGCTACCGGGCCAAGACCCGCTTCGCCAAGTTTTACAACCTGCCGGAGCTGATGAGTGTATTCAAAAATGTGGCGGACATCCAGACGGCGGATATGCTGAAGCTGCCGGTGCCCGAAGCCCACTACCACAACATTGCACTGAAACCATCGGAATATCAAAAAGACATGGTGGCGTCGCTGGCGGAGCGGGCAGAAAAAGTCCGCAACCGCGAGGTGGACAGCAGCGTGGACAATATGCTGCTGATCACCAACGATGGCCGCAAGCTGGCGCTGGATCAGCGGCTTATCAACCCCATGCTGCCCAGCGACCCCAACAGCAAAGCCGCAAAGTGCGCGGAGAATGTGTTTGAGATCTGGCAGCGCACCGCCGACCAGCGTTCCACCCAGATGATTTTCTGCGACCTCTCTACCCCCAAGGGTGACGGCAGCTTCAGCGTCTACGATGACATTCGCGCAAAACTGCTGGAGCTGGGCATTCCCGAACACGAAATCGCCTATATCCATAACGCCAAGAGCGAGGCACAGAAGAAAGACCTGTTCGGCAAGGTACGGAGCGGTCAGGTGCGTATCCTGCTGGGCAGTACCCAGCGCATGGGAGCCGGAACCAACTGCCAACAGAAGCTCATTGCCCTCCACCACCTCGACTGCCCCTGGCGTCCCTCAGACCTCCAACAGCGGGAGGGGCGCATTATTCGCCAGGGCAATGAAAACCCGGAAGTGGACATTTACAGCTATGTCACCGAGGGAACCTTTGACGCCTACCTCTATCAGTTGGTGGAGAGCAAGCAGAAATTCATTTCCCAAATCATGACCAGCAAAAGCCCGGTGCGCTCCGCAGAGGATGTGGACGAGCAGGCTTTATCTTACGCCGAGATCAAGGCGCTGGCCAGCGGCAACCCCATGATCAAAGAGAAGATGGATCTGGACATTGAGGTTTCCAAGCTGAAATTGCTCAAATCCAACCATCTGAGTCAGCGGTATGCGCTGGAGGACAGTATCAGCAAGACTTTCCCCAGGGAGATTGCGGAAACGCAGGCAAGGCTGACAGGCTATGGCGCGGATATTGCCACCGTCAAGGAGCAGACCCACCCCAATGCCGACGGCTTTGCCCCGATGACCCTGGCGGGTGTCATCTATGCCGAAAAGAAAGAAGCGGGCGCTGGGCTGCTGGCCTTGTGCCAGAATATGCTCTCTCCGGAGGCAACGCAGGTAGGCTCCTATCGGGGCCTGACGCTGGAACTGTCCTTTGACAGCTTCGCACAGGAGTACAAGCTGGCTATGATCGGACAGCTCCGCCATGTGGTGACGCTGGGAACCGATGTGTTCGGCAATATTCAGCGCATGGATAATGCGCTGGATACGCTGCCGGTAAAAGAACAGGTCTGCCGTGAGCGGCTTTCGGACTTGGAGGCCCAGCTTGAAACTGCCAGAGTAGAGGTGCAGAAGCCCTTCCCCCGCGAGGAGGAGCTGAAGGCCAAGACCGCCAGATTGGAGGAACTGAACGCCCTGCTGAATTTGGATAAGCGGGAACCGGAGGTCGTGGACGCTGAGCCGGATGAAAACCAGCGCCCGCCTGCGCGTCCAGCAGCGCAGATGGAGCGATAATCATTTGAAGGAGGTTTGAGATCATGGGATACCAGGAGAGCTGGGTACATATCCAGCCGCAGCACAAATTCAAGAAGTTGATCCAGGCATACGAAAAAGCGGAGCAGGCCGGCTATTACAAGGTTGCTGGAGCAGAACCCCGGTCTGTGATCGTTCTGAAGCAGCCCTTTGGAGAGCTGCCTGCCGGAACAAAGCTGCTTTGGGTATGCGGCGACCGTGGCTGGCATACCGTAGGCGGCATTTTCGGCGGCAATCTTCATTGTTTCGGCAAGGTCGATTTTATTCCCGTGGAAACTGTGTTGGACGGTGAAAATGATAAGCGATTGAAAGGCATTGATCTGGACAGCAATGTACCGACTGAGAACGAGTACATGAAGCGGTACAGCGCAGAGAATTATGCCTACCGATTGAAAAACAGAATGTCACGCTAACAGATACGAGTGTTTAACAAGAGGATGGTTTTATGGAAAAGGTAATAACCGAACGCGATGTAATATCTAAGCTCAGAAAAGAATTCAGGATGCTTGAACGCCAGGTAGAAAATACGAATCTGATGCTTGGCAGACCGACCTCCATAAGACAGACGGCTTATCCGTATGTCTTATGTGACGAAATGACCAGCTTCTTGATTTCGGAAAACCTATCCGCTGATGAGCTTGCTGTTCTCTACGATGTGCCGTGTCTGCTTGAGAAAATCATCTATTATTTCATACGGCATCTTGAAGAACGCTATCATCCTTATGCGTTATGCCTTCGGGAGATCCTGGCGGATGGTCAAGCGGAACCCCACATTTAATGCTATAAGATCACGAGAGGAGTGATAAGACAGACTATGAACGAGAGAGATTATAGCGCAGAATTGTACGAAAAGATGAGAGCCGAGCAGGAGCAGTACAGAAACTATCTTCTCGGCCAGCGACCGGAGGAAATCCTAAATCATACATGGGAATATACCATGCGTGAGGACATGGTTATGGCAATGGAAACATTGGACTTGACGCCTGCGCAGGCGAAAGCCCTTCTCAAGTCCCCGCACCCGCTGAACGATATTCTGGAAGATTTTCGCAAGCGCGAAATAGATCACATGGACACCATTCGGGATTCCATTGAAAGTCGGGCCAAGGAGCTTTTGAAGCGGGAGCGTAAGACAAGGGAGTGTCGATGAGTTATGGCATTTATCCCCAGAGATCAGGTTGCCGCAGCCCGTGAGATGGACCTACTGACCTACCTTCGGAAGTTTGAACCGCAGGAGCTGGTGCATAAGGGCGGCAATGTCTACTCCACCCGCACCCATGATTCCCTCAAAATCTCCAATGGGAAGTGGTGCTGGTGGTCACGCAACATCGGTGGTAAGAACGCGCTGGACTACTTGACCAAGGTGGAGGGCGTCCCGTTTCTGGACGCTGTGCAGCGTATTCTCGGAGCGGCACCAACGCCCGCCACACCGGAACAAACGGCTCCAGTGTCGAAAACTGAATTTGCGCTCCCACCCAAACACGCCGATAACAGGCGTGTTTTTTCGTATCTGCATGGGCGCGGCATTGCCCCGGAGATCATCAATCACTGTATCAAAACCGGGCAGCTCTATGAGGACGGCCAGCGGCACAACTGTGTGTTCGTCGGCTTTGAAGGAGAGCTGCCCCGGTATGCGACCCTGCGGGGAACGCTCTCAGAAAAGCGGTTCATAGGTGAAGTCCCCGGCAGCGATAAGCGGTTTTCCTTTGCTATCCCGCTGAAAGCCAGCAGTCAGACCGTCTGCGTGTTTGAGTGCGCCATTGATGCCCTGTCCTATCTGACCATCCTCAAAATGCGTGGGCAGGACTGGCACAAGGCGAACTGCCTTTCTCTGGCCGGTATCTACCGCCCCGGCAAAGGCGGTCGCTTTCGTGTCCCCGCTGCCCTGGCGCAGTACCTGAAGGACAATCCCGGTGTGCGGCAGATCGTCCTTTGTCTGGATAACGATGAGCCAGGGCGGACGGCTTCGGCGGCAATCAAGGAAGCGCTGGCCGACTATGCGGTGATCGACAATCCGCCCCGCAAGGGCAAGGACTATAACGAGTATTTGCAGATCCGCCAGCGGGCCATGCGGCAAGACCGGGCAAGGGCTTGAGGACGGATACTTTTTCGGACGAGTAGAACAGGAAGCGCACCTTCGGTGCGCTGTCCTGGCAAGCATAGCATTTGACCGGTCAAATGCGCTTGTTAAGGGGCAAGCCCCCTAATACCCCCATGCTGAGAGAGGAGGAAGCGAAGATACGAAGAAGAAATAAGCGCGTGGAAATACATCTCACCGAAGAGGAACACACCCATTTGAAAGAGCAGGTAGCATTGTCCGGCTTCACTACGGAACAGTTTATCCGGAATCTGATAGATGGCGTCGAGATACGCCCCAGGCCACCGGACGAGCTGCCAGAATTGTTGGCGCAGCTCTCGGCCATAGGAAATAACATCAATCAGATTGCCCGCATTGCCAACAGCCGAAAATATGTCACAAAAGGGGAAATGGAATATGTGGAACAGTTGCTGAAAGAGATATGGGAACGGGTGAAAAAGTGCTGAGATGGCAGTCACAAAAATAATTGCTATCCGGGATCGGTTGGATAAACGGGTCAATTATGTGGTCAATAGCGAAAAGACCTCCTTGGATGCAGGTGTGGCTTACATCACGAATCCGGAGAAAACGGAACAGACTTTTTTCACGAAAACAATTAATTGCCACACCATTGAAACTGCGTATGCAGAAATGATGGACACAAAACGATACTGGAATAAGATGGGCGGCGTTCTCGGTTTTCACATTATTCAGTCCTTCGTCCCCGGCGAGGTCACACCAACGCAGGCGCATGAGATTGGGATGGAGTTTTGCAAAAGATTATTCAAGGGGCGCTTTCAGGTGGTCATCGGTACACACCTTGATAAGAAGCATCTTCATAACCATATCATCGTTAACTCGGTGTCATACATGGACGGAAAGAAATATCATTCCAATCCAGAAAGCTATTATCAAGAGGTTCAAAAAATATCGGATGATTTGTGCCGTGAAAACGGGCTGTCTATCATCACTCCGGAGGGCAAGGGCAAGCACTACGGCGAATGGAAGGCGGAGCAGGATGGCAGACCCACCGTGCGGGGCATCATCCGGGAGGACATTGACCGTATCATCGGAGAAGCCTATACCTACCAGACCTTTCTCCTGCTGTTGCAGAGAAACGGCTATGAGATCAAAAGCGGCCCCAACCGGAAGTACACCGCTGTACGCCCACCCGGTGGCAAGCGATTTGTCCGTCTGGACAGCCTGGGCGAAGGCTATACCGAAGAAGCCATCAAGCAGCGGCTCATGGGACAGCGCAGCGGCGCGACCCAGAAGCCAAAGCAGTCGGTCTATCATACGAAGCGCTATCGTGTGAAGGGCAAGCTGTCCCGTTATCCCAAACGGAAGATCACCGGTTTCCTCGCACTCTATTTCCGATATGTGTATCTGCTGCGCGGTGCAAGACGGGCAAAGCCGTCCTACCGGGCAGCTTTTCCTATTCGCAAAGAAGTCATCCGGCTGGAACGCTATCAAAAGCAATTCCAATATCTGATGGCACAGAACATCACAACCCCAGCGCAGCTTGCGGAGCAGATTTCCAATCTGGAAGCTGAAATCACCAAGCTGACCGAAGAACGAAAACCACTTTATGGAGAAAGGAGGAATGCCCCTGATGAAGAAGCCAAGGCACAATGTACCGCCGAGATCGACCGGCATACCGCCTCCCTGCGGGAGAAACGCCGGGAACTTGCACTCTGCCGCAGAATACAAGCGGACATCCCGCAGGTACGCGAACAAGTGCAGGAAGCACAGACCAATCAGAAGATTGAATTGAGGAAGGAGGAACAACAGCATGAGTACCAGCGGCGAAACCGCTGACCTGATGGTGAAAGAGGGTATCCAAATCACCGAGAGCGCCGTCAAGCTGGCAGGGCTGGGGGCAAAGAACCTTGCGGCCCTTTTGATTGCCCTTGCCAATGACAATCAGAAGCTGGCGGGCAAGACCAACCTGAAGCGGTTGATCCACGACGGCGAGGAGCTGACCATTTTTTCCGTCAAGAAGGAAGATTTGGCAGGCTTCCACGGTGAAGCCAAACGCTACGGCGTTCTCTACTACCCCATCGTGAACAAGGTGGAGAACACCGGCATGGTGGAGATCATGGCAAAGGCCAAAGACGCCAAGCAGATCAACCGCATCTTTGAGCGCATGGGCTATCCGGCTCCGACGCAGGAGGAGGCAAGCGCAAAAAAAGCAAAGGCCCGCGATCCGTCCGACAACAGCTCCAGGGAGCGCGGGACTGGTGCGAAAGCATTTACGGAGCAGGATACGACGGAGGGTAAGCTGCGTCCATCCGTCAAGAGTAAGCTGGCGGCGATCAAGGCTGAGAGCCAAGCCACGGATAAGACCGCGCCCGTTCAGGAAGTGGTTAAGGCAGCGATCCACAAAACCGAAAAAACAAGATGATTGAGGAGGAACAGAGTTTGAAAAAGCAACTTTGTATGATGCTCTGCGCAGCCGCCATGCTGTGCAGTATGAGCGTCCCCGCGTTGGCGGTTGACGCTGACACGATAACGGAAAACGCCGGAGAGACCTTGCCGCTGCTGGTGCCTGCTCCGGCAGCAGTCTATCCCGCAGAAGTCCGCGTCAGTGAAGAAAACGGCATTGCCCATCTGGAGAAGGTCTACTACCTGACCACAAAGGATGACCCCACGGCCATTCCCACCGCAGATTTTGAGCGTGAGGGCAAAACCTATACGCTCCTTGACCTGCTGAAGAATGACCTGACGGAGACAGACACCAAGGAATACATCGAAGTGTTGACGCTGGACTCCAAAACCAAGGATTTGGAGGAGATCATCAAAACCCTGGAGCCGGAGCTGGAGGTCGTGACCGAAGATGGGTACAGTGGAACGCTGAAGCCCAACTATCCCAGCATCGCCGTAGAAGCTGCCGGGTACAAAAACAGCAGTTGGACGGTATCTGCCAAGCGCACCTATCCCAATCTGAATGATGCCGATATTTCTCTCATTCCCAAGACCATTGAGGACAGCGGACGAACCCTGACGCTGGCCGATGTGGACTGGCAGGAAGTCCCCACCGGCAACATGGGCGACTTTGTGGAGGCTTTCCGCTACACCGCCAATGCGACCTATACCGGCACGGCGTACAGCAAGACCGCCACCGGCTACACCGTGACCGTGGAATACGGCGGCGAGGTCACGAAAACAAGCTGTGATACCATCGTCTATACCGCTGTTTTCACGGCAACCGGAGCAACACCTTCTGCTGAGAACGCAGATGCCCAGAATACCGCAGAGGACTTCAACTACGCGCTGCTGCTGATCCCTCTGGGCATTTTGGCGCTGGGTGGCGTCGGCTACGGCGGCTACAAGGGATATAAGCACTATCAGAACAAGAAACGGGGGTATGAGTAAGTGAAAAAGAAGCTCTCCATGCTGCTTGCCGTCTGCGCTTTGATGACGGCTTTTTCTATGCCTGCATCCGCATTGGAATATGAGTTTGATGCTCCCAGCGCGGGACTATTCGGCAGACCCACTTCCGATGAAACCATCTATGTCGGTGTGAATGACAGCGTGAATATCGACCGCAGCAAGAGCGCGGCGCTCATCCCGCCCACCTTTGGCAGTCCTGCCAGCTACACCCTGAACGCGGGCGAATACCTGACTCCGAACCTTGTGACCGGGCAGAGCGGGAGCGTCAGCACAGGCGGTGTTACTGTTGTCCCGCCCTCCATCGGCGGCACGGCCGGAACCGACAGCAGCACGAATGGCAGCTACTGGACACCGGCATACACAGCGGTGACGGAGGACTTGTACTACGCTGCCGGTCATCTGGGAACGCTGAAAATCCCTGCCATCGGCCTGACTGTGAAGGTCTACCAGGGTACGGACAGCGCGGCATTGGCCAAGGGCGCGGGGCATTTCTCCAGCACCTCCATCTGGAACGGCAATGTGGCCTTTGCCGCGCATAACCGTGGCGTGGCAAACCACTTCGGCAAGATCCACACGCTGTCCATTGGCGATAAGATCACCTACACCACCAAGCTCGGTACCCGCACCTACGAGGTCTACTCCGTGTCGAAGATCTCCGTCAACGATGTATCCGTGCTGAATGACAGCGCAGACAATATCCTTACCCTTGTGACCTGCGTGATGAATCAACCGGATTACCGCTGGTGTGTGCAGGCAAAGGCCGCTTGATTTTTTGACAGTAAAAATGTGCCGCGCTATGCTGTATCTATCAAAACACGGGAGGTACAGACGATGAAACGAGGAAGTTTTCTGATGGGCTTTTTGACCTGCTTGCTTCTGGCGGGTGTCACCACCACGGCCTACGCAGCCGGTATCATGGCAGAGCGCAGCCAGCACCGTATCCTTGTGGATGGTACGGAGGTACAGATGGAAGCCTACACCATCAACGGCAATAACTATGTGAAGCTCCGGGACATTGGCGAGAAAGTCGGCTTCAATGTCTACTGGGACAGCGCAAATCACTGTGTCCAGGTGGAGAGCGGCAAACCCTACACGGGCGAAGCAACGAAGCAGGCGGTTTCCAAAGCGGCTGTTGCAGACGGCTCCCGCTATGTCCCCAAGGTGGGCGATGTGATCCGGTGCAGCGATGGCACGGACTACACCATCAAGGATGTATCCCGCTGGGATAAGAACGCCTTTTCCAGCGGTCCGTTGGGAGAGCTTCCAACACCAACCTGCGACTGGAGCAAGCTGCCCCAGCCGGAGCTGCCGAAAGCCGAGGCAAGGCACTTCAACATTGGCGGACTGGATTACCTGTTCCAGCGGAACCTCTACGAAACACGCCGGATGCTCTATACCCTGTATAATGCCATCGGAGATAACCCGGAGACATGGCAGAACGGTGCACCTGTAAAATTCCCCAGCGGGAATGATAAGGTGAAGATCAACCTGACCATTCCCGCAGAGGTCACGCCCCAGAGCTTCTGGCCGTGGCGGGCGGAACAGATCACGGAGCTGTTCAACAGCTGCCCGCCGGGAACCTACTTCATGGAAGCATGGGATGTCTACAAGGATGGCGTGTTTCAGTACACCGAGTACAGCATCTATGTAAGCTGACAATTTCATATCCACACGCGGGCGGTATGTGAAAAGCATACCGCCTTTTCTATTTCCAAACACAGGAGGAACACACATGAAAAAACGATTGATCGCACTGCTGCTGGTGCTGGTCACGGTGCTGGGGATGCTCCCGGCTACCGCTCTGGCTGCCGGCAGTGAGGAAGAAGCCCTCGGTGAAGTGAATATCTACAACGGCGGGCAAAAGCTGGCCTATCTCTCTATCAACGGACGCATCCGGGAGCAGATCTACACCTATTTCAACTATGTGGACAGCCAAGGCAGGACGAAGGAAATTCCCGCGTACTGTGTCAACCCCAACACCAAGGGCGTCCCGCAGTCGGTTGCTCCCGGTGAGAGCATCAAGTATCTTGCTGAGGAGAAGGGCAACGACCCGAAGGTCATGGGTATCATCGCCAACGGATACCCCACCCGTGGCCTTTCGGAGCTGAAGCTGGAAAACAAGTATCAGGCATATTACGCCACCAAAATGGCGCTGTGGTGCTACCTGCTCCCAAACTGGGACATCAGCAATCTCAAGGTCAATCCCAATCTGACCGGCGTGGAGCTTCAGCGGGCGCAGGCCATCCTTGCGGCGTCAAAGGACATCTATGCGCGTGGCACGACCTGGAGCAAAGTCCTGTCTCCCCGCGTGACTGCCACGCCCGACCGGGATGTAGCCTATCCCATCACCGTGAATGGCCAGCAGTATAAGCAGCAGGTGTTCACCCTCCATTCCGACACCTGGGTGTGCAACTATGCCATCCGCGTGGCGTTCTCTGACCCCGCCTCCGTGCCTGAAGGAACGCGAATCGTGGACATGGAGAACAAGGATATTACCACCATTACCACCTCCGGCACCGGCGACGGCTATGCGGGCAAGTTCAAAATCCTGTACCCTGCTTCTGCGGTGGCGGGTAAGACCGGCAGCGTCCAGTTGTCCTTTACCACCGATGTCTACAAATACGCTGTGTTCTACGCTGTTTGCGCAGAGCAGAACAAATACGGTCAGCTCCAGAATTATATGTGCGACACCGACCCCACCGTTACCATGCGCCTGTCCACATACAGCAACTATGGGGATGATATTGATGTGGAGCTGCCTGACACCGGCCTGAAGATCACCAAGCTGGAGGCAGGTACGGACGCCCCGTTGGGCGGCGCGATTTTTGAGGTAGTCGGCCCTGACGGAGCTACCGTTGGCACCTTCAGCACGCGCTCGGACGGCACCGTTACCATTCCTCTGCCCCTTGCGGGCAACTACACCGTCTATGAGCGTGTCGCCCCGCTGGATCACCTGCTCAGCGATACCCCCGCACAGAACATCAAGGTAGAGTATGGCAAGGTGGCGGAGATCACCTTCTGGAATGAACCTTACGGCACCCTTCGCATTGAAAAGCTGTCCAACACCGGCGCGCACCTGCCCGGAGCCATGGTACAGGTCAAGCACATTGAAAGCGGCACAGTCTATTCCGCCGAAACCAACTTCGCGGGCTATGCCATCTTCGACAACATCAAGCCCGGTGCCTATGAGATCAAAGAAATCACCGCCCCCTCCGGCTGGCTGAAGGACGATACCACCTATACCGCCTCTGTTGCCACCGGCGAAACCACGACCTTTGCTTTGGTAAATCAGGAGCTGCCCGGACTGCGGATCATCAAGTACGACCGCAAGAATATGGTAGCCATGGCCGATGTCACCTTTGAAGTCTGGCGGGACGGTGTTTCCCTGGGCAAGTTCCGCACGGATGCGTTTGGCGAGATCCTGCTGACGGATGTCACCCCCGGAACCTACCGCGCCGTGGAGGTGGATACCGGCAGCGATGGTCACATCCTGGACACCACCCCGCAGGAGGTGGAGCTGGCCGCAGGGGACGGCATCAAAGAGCTGCTGTTTTTCAACGATGTGAAGCCGGGACTGCGGCTGGTCAAGGTGGATTCCACCGACCCCAGCCGTGTCATTCCCAACGCCGTCTTTGAAATCAAGTCCGTGGACGGCAGCTACGGTCCCAAGGAATTTACCACCGATGAAAACGGCGAGATTGACCTGAGCAAGCTGCCCACCGGCGCTTATGTGGTCACGGAGAAAGCCTGTGAGGGCTACATCATCGACCAGGCGCAGCGTATTATCCAGCTTGACCCCAACGAGGACGCCCAATTCGTGTTTACCAACACCATCAAGCCCTCTCTCCAGATTATCAAGACCAGCTCGGACGGCTCCCAGCTGAAAAATGTTACTTTCCGTATCGCCAAGATTGAGGATGGGACTCATTACCTCGACCGCACCACCAATGAACAGGGCGAGATCCTGATTGCAGATTTGGAACCCGGCGTGTATTCCGTGCGGGAGACTGCCACGGACTCCTCTCACATTCTGGATGTGCGGGAGTACCACATGGAGCTGTTCCCCGGCAAAACCAGCACCCTGACCGTGGAGAACCAGAAGCGCCCCAACCTCATCGTGTATAAGCATGACGCTGACACCGGCGAACCTATCGCCAATACCGTGTTTGAAGTCCGGGCGGCAGACGGCCACAGCGTTGACCAGATCAAGACGGACAGCGAGGGCAAGGCAGAGCTTAGAAATATGCTGCCCGGTGTCTACGAGATCACGGAAAAATCCGTGCCGTCCCCCTATCTGCTGGACGCTCCCAGCCAGCTTGCAACGCTCTATCCCAACCGCGACCACACTGTTTATTTTGAGAATCACAAGAAGCCCAGCCTGACGGTCAAAAAGGTGGACAGCGTGACCGGCGATGCGCTGCAAGGAGCAAAGTTCCAGGTCACTTATGCCAGCAACAACACGGTTAGCGGCGAGATCAACGACCTCGGCACCTTCTACACCGATGAAAACGGCCAGTTACAGCTTACGGGTCTGCGGGATGGCTGGTACAAAGTGACGGAGCTGGAGCCGCCCACGGGCTACGCCATCAAGGAAGCCACACAGGAGGTCTATATCCAGTCCGGCACCGGCAAGACACTGACCTTTGAAAATATCCCTCTGTCTGCGCTGGTGGTGTGGAAGTATGATTCCGTCACCGGAGAAGCGGTGTCTAATGCCGTCTTTCAGGTGAAGTACCTCACCGGCACCTCTGGCACGGGCGGCACGGTCATCGGCACCTATAAGACTTCTGCAAACGGCAGCTTTACCGTCACCGGACTGCGGGAAGGCACCTACATTGTGGAGGAGCTTGCCAGCGACAGCGGCCATGTCATCGACACTGCGCCGCAGACTGCCTACATCAGCGGCAAAGAGCAGGATGTGGTGCAGCTCTACTTCGGCAACACCCCCAAAGGCAGTCTGCTGATCCGGAAGGTATGCGCGGTTGACCCCAGCATTACCCTCCAAAATGCGGAATTCAAGGTAACTTACGCCGATGGCAGCGTGATCGGCACCAGCAACGGCATCTACCGTTCCGATGAAAACGGCGAAATCCTTATCGACGGTTTGGAACCCGGCAAGAGCGTTGTTGTGACGGAAACCCGTGCGCCCAGCGGCTTCACCATCGACACCCAGCCCCAGACCATCAGCGTCCTGCCTGGAAAGACGGTGAGCCTGACCTTCAAGAACCAGCCCAAGGGCGCGCTGATCGTCACCAAGGTGGATGCCTCCACCGGCGAGCCTCTGTCCGGCGCGGAGTTCCGCATTACCACAGCGGCAGGCTGCGAGGTTGGCCTGGACGGTGTGATCGGCACGGCGACCGCAACGCAGAACGGCATCTTCACCACCGACGCCCACGGCCAGATCAAGCTGACAAATCTGCTGCCCGGTACTTATATGCTGACGGAAGTCAAAGCACCTGATGGCTATGTGATTGAAAAAGCTGTGACCAATGTTGTCATCGGCAGCGGCGGCGATACGCAGTCCATCACCATCAAAAACAAGAAGCTGGGGGGCCTTGTCATCAACAAGGTTGACTCTGTAACCGGAAAGCCGCTGGAGGGCGTTCAGTTCAAGATCACCTACGCCGATGGCCGGTTCGTGGATGCTGAAGGCGGTAAACTGTCCTCCAATGGACTGTATGTGACCGACCAGAACGGCCAGATCATTCTGAATCAAATCACCGGCACGATTATGGTCACAGAAGTCCAGACCATTCCCGGCTATTCCATTGATGAAAACACCCGCACCCAGACCGTAGTGGTCAACCCGGACGATACCCAAACTCTGACCTTTACCAACACGCCCATCGGCGGGCTTATCATTACCAAGAGCGATGAAAGCAGCGGCAAGCGGCTTTCCGGCGTTCAGTTTGAAGTGCGCAAGATGAATGGTGAGATCATCGGTACCTACACCACCGACCGAAACGGCGTGATCCAGCTTCCGCAGCTTGACAGCGGCTGGTACACCGTGACGGAGCTGAAAACCGTCTCCGGCTATCAGTTGGATACCACGCCCCAGCAGGTGGAGGTAAAGGACGGTCAGACTGCAACACTGGCGCTGACCAACCGCAAGACCTCCAATATCCTGCTGCACAAGGTGGACGCGGATACCGGCAAGGGCATTTATGGCGCTACCTTCCTGCTGTATGACAGCAACCACAACCCCATCGGCCAGTACACCACCGACCAGAACGGCTACATCTACATGGACGAAGGACTGGCGGATGGCCGTTATTATTTGCGTGAAATTCAGGCGGCGGACGGCTACATCCTGGACACGCAGCTCAAAACCATCTATGTCCAGTACGGTGCAACCTCTGAGATTACATGGGAAAACACCGCTGTCCGTGGTCAAATCCAGATCATCAAGAAGTCTGCGGATGATAACTCTATCAACGGCCTGCCTGCCGGTACGCTGTTGGAGGGGGCCGTTTTTGAGGTCTACGATAAAGCGGGCAACAAGGTGGACACCATCCGCACCGACCGGAACGGCAGAGCAGTTTCCAAGCTGCTGCCCCTGTCCCGCTACACCATTCGTGAGGTAAGCGCCCCAGCCTATTACGCGGTCAATCCCACCGTCATGACGGCGTATCTGGAGTATGAGGGCCAGATCGTGACCTTTGAGGTGCTGGACAGCAGCGTGGCCACCGGCGTATCCATCACCAAGACCGGCCCCAAGGAGGTCATGCCCGGTCAGCCCATCCGCTACACCCTGAAGGACATTGCCAACACCTCCACGGTGCCGCTGAGTTCCTTCTACTGGCGTGATACGCTGCCCGGTCAGATGACGCTGAACCAGATCGTCACCGGCACCTACAACCAGCAGCTTTCCTACAAGGTGGTCTATAAGACCAATCTCTCCGGCAGCAGCTACCGCACTCTGGCAGACAACCTTTCCACCAGCAAAAACTATGTGCTGGATGCCCGCCCCGCCATTCTGAAGCTGGCCTCCAATGAGCGTATCACAGAGGTCATGTTCGTGTTCGGACAGGTCAAGGCTGGCTTTGCACAAGTGGAAACACCCTCCATCAGCGGCACGGTCGCAAAGGGCCTGTCCAATGGCAGCAGCCTTGTCAATGTGGCTGATGTGGGTGGTCTGTATAACGGGCAGTGGATTCAGGCGGTTTCCCGCACCCTGACCGGCGTCTATGCCAAGACAACGGTAACGCTGCCCAAGACCGGCTATTGATGGTATGAAGTCCAATCGCAGCTTTCGCAGTGCCGCCCCGATGTGGGCGGCACTTGTGATACCTGTCCTGTGGCTGGCGGCGCTGCTTGCCACCGGCTATGAGGACGGCATGACGATATTTGACCTGATGGGGCGTTTCAGCAGTCTGCTGGAGCGCCCCTTTGCCATCCGCTGGACGGCGCACACGCTGAAATTCATGGCGATTGCCCTCTGCTGCTACGGCATGGGCATTGGCCTTTACTACGCCAGCCGTGAGAACCGGCGACCGGGCGAGGAATATGGCAGCGCCAAGTGGGGCGACCCCAAGGCACTGTGTCAAAAGTATAAAGACCCCAGCAACCCGAACGGAAATGTCATCCTGACCATGCGCGTCTGCATCGGCATGGACGGTCACAAGCACCGGCGCAATCTGAACATTCTGGTGGTAGGCGGTTCCGGCTCCGGTAAGACACGGTTCTTCTGCCTGCCGGGTGTGCTGAGCGCCAACTGTTCTTTTCTTATCACAGATCCCAAGGGTGAGATTCTGCGCACCACCGGCCATCTGCTGACCGAGCAGGGCTACGATGTGAAGGTGTTTAACCTGATCGACCCCGGTCAATCCGATTGCTACAACCCGTTCCGCTATCTGCGGGATGAGAAGGATGTGCTGAAGCTCATCGACAACCTCATCAAGAACACCACTCCAAGAAATGCCTCCAGCAATGACCCCTTCTGGGAGAAGGCCGAGATTGCCCTGGACTCCGCCCTGATGCTCTACCTCATGAGCGAAGCCCCACCGGAGGAACAGAATTTTGAAACCATGCTGTTCATGATGGAATATGCCGAGGTGCGCGAGGAGGACGAGGGCTACCGCAGTCCGCTGGATTTGCTCTTTCAGGCCTTGGAGGAGGAACAACCAAACCATGTTGCGGTGAAGCAGTACAAAGTATTCAAGCAAGCTGCCGGCAAGACGGCAAAATCCATTCTGATTTCTGCCGCTGTCCGCCTGGCGGCGTTCAACATCCCGCAGTATGCGGCAATGACCGCCAGGGACGATATGGACTTCGGCTCTCTGGGTGAAAGGAAGCGAGCGATCTTCTGCGTCATCCCCATCAACGATGCCAGCATGAATTACCTCATCGGTATGCTCTATACCCAATGCTTTCAGGAGCTGTACTACCGGGCGGACGAGAAGTACAACGGACGCTTGCCCGTGCCGGTGCGGGTCATTCAGGACGAATGGGCGAATGTGGCCCAGCCAGACAGCTATCCCAAAATCCTTGCCACCTGCCGCAGCTACAACATCGGGCTGAACATCATTGTGCAGAACATCCAGAACATCAAGGCGCTGTACGAAAAGGAATGGGAGGGCATCATCGGCAACTGCGACACGCTGCTGTTCCTGGGCGGCGGCAACGAGCCGACCTCTCTGGAGTTCATGTCCAAACTGCTGGGCAAAGAAACGCTGGATACCCGGACACGGGGCCAGACCAAAGGGCGCAACGGCTCCAGCTCCACCAACTACCAGCAGGCGGGGCGTGAGCTGATGATGATCGACGAAATCCGCATGATGGACACCGACGACGCCATTCTGCTGATCCGTGGCGAAAAGCCTGTGCTGGATAAGAAATACGACATTACGCGCCACCCCAACTTCAAGAAGTCTGCGGCAGGCGGCGCGGAACCCTATGTGCATAAACCGCAGGAGGCACCGGACTATGCGCTGCCCGATCTTCCTTACGAGTTCCATGCGCTGGACGATTACGATTTCATTGAAATGGAGGACTCTCAAAATGAACAAGAAGAATGATACTCCCCGGCAGCTCCATAAGCGCGGCAAGCTGCTGAAGCGTGGCTACTGGACGGGCGCGGCAGCAGTGCTGATGCTCTGCGCCCTTGCGACGCCTGCATTTGCAGCGGGCAGCGACCCTCTGACCATCGTCAACAACCTCTCTGACTTCATTTTCAGCATCATCAAGGCGCTGGGCGTCATCATCCTCGGCTGGGGCATTGTGCAGGTGGGTATGTCCATCCAGTCCCACGATGCCAGCCAGAGAACACAGGGTTTTCTGTGCCTGTTCGGCGGCCTGCTGATTGCCTTTGCAAAAGAAATCCTGACGGCCATCGGTGCAATCTAAAAAAGAAGAAGTGATGGCTTCTTTCGGGAAGTCATCACTTCTTTACAGCGGATTATTCTGAGCATCTTCTAACTGCTTCTCAAATTCCTGCACTTCCGCAGGCTCTGCGGGACGAATCGCTTCTTTTCCGCAGTCCGGGCAGCGGTTTGGCACGGAATGACGGGAAAACAGAAAATGACAATGCTCACAAACATATACCATTTTCATCACCGGCTCTCATTATAACAGCCTGGGCAGATGCTTTCAATAGGAGGTGAACACTTGGACAACAACTGGATCGTAGACAATTTGGAAAATGCGTTGACCACATGGAACGAGAAGCTGGCAGAGATGTGGACGCTGCTGACAGAATCGCCCCAGACCTTTAAGGGCGGCACGATCTGGAGTACGGTAACGACCATCAACGGGGCCATGCAAGCCATTGGCTACGGACTGCTGGTGCTGTTCTTTGCCATCAGCATTTTCAAAAGCTCTGCAACCTTCCGGGACTTTCAGCGCCCGGAGTATGTGTTCAAGCATTTCATATACTTTATTCTTGCCAAGCTGGGTATCACTTACGGCATGGATTTGATGGTCAATATCTTCGATGTCTGCAATGGCATTGTGGCGACCGCAGCAAGCAGCGTGGGCGGCATCACAAGCGCATCGGCAGCACTGCCGCCTGAAATCATTACGGCGATTGAGGATGTGGGCTTCCTCGCCAGCATTCCTCTGTGGCTGGTCACGCTGCTGGGCAGCCTGTTCATCACGGTACTGGCATTCATCATGATTTTGACCGTTTATGGGCGGTTTTTTAAGCTCTATATGTATGCCGCCCTGTCGCCGGTGGCGCTGGCTTCCTTTGCGGGCGAGCATACCACCCATTTCGGCAAGGCGTTCCTGCGGAGCTATATCGGCGTGTGCATGGAAGGTGCGGTCATTGTGCTGGCCTGCATCATCTTTTCGGCCTTTGCGTCCAGCGGAACGGTCGTTGTTGACCCGGATGCGTCTGTTGTGACACAGGTCTGGAGTTATCTGGGCGAGGTCATCTTCAATATGCTGGTGCTGGTTGGCTTGGTCAAAGCCGCTGACCGCATTGCAAAGGAGATGTTTGGGCTATAGAAACTATTACCTCAAATGCTGTTGTGCTTTAGTTGAGGCCCTTTCGACAGCCGTCATTATTGTGGATTGTTTCACAGCATGGTATAATGGGTTCGGCAAATCGAAATTTGATGTGTGATTCTCCGTTTGTGTGCTTTCTTCTATCTTGGGAAGGGCAGAAATTCAATGCCTATTGATGAAGATACTATTCGCCTATCTGATGGCTGTTTTTTCACCGCAGAAAAAATGGGCCAATGTTCAGGAGTCATTATTTAGTATTGGTTCTATTATACACTCTTTCTGAAAGGAGGCACGAGTATATTGCTATTTCCTCGATTTCCTCATAAGCTCAGCGATGGTCAGCTTGGCCTAATGCTGTTGGTCATCATCCCTGTCATATTTGGCTTGTTCTGGCTTTACAATGCTTACCGTCTGGGTAGACTCAAATGGAAACCAAAGGGGCAGGCGAACCCTCGCTTGGTTTGCCTGGTCATTTTGTTTATCATTATTGTGAGCGTAGTGCTACTATTGGTAGCTGAGTAGTCAAATTCTGTTTGCTTTTGTTTCTTCGCCAAGCCCACTTGTATTTATATTGTATAGTTTATTATGGAATAGCAATCCATTAGTTAACGGATTCGCAAATTCCAATTTATCGGGCAGCCCTGTTTGGGGCTGCCCTTTCTACATAGGCACAGAATGAATCCTAAAAGAATAGGACGGTGAATCTTTCATGGAAATCAAAATCAACAAAGAAATCCGCAACTACAAGGAAACGATCTTTTTCGGCCTGCCCATGCGCCAGTTTGTCTGTGCGGTGCTGGCGGTGGGCGTTGCCGTTGGCCTGTATTTCGGCATGAGCCGAATTGCAGACCGGGAAACCGTCAGTTGGGTGTGTATTGTGGGCGCGGCCCCCATTGCCGCTGCCGGTTTCTTTCATTACAACGGACTGACGCTGGAGAAGTTTCTGTGGGCGTGGTTTAAGTCAGAGTTTCTGATGGCGGGAAACCGTGTGTGGAGGTCCGAAAACTACTATATGGACGCAGTACAGTCGGAGGTGAAGAAGCGCAAATGAAATTCTGGAAACCCAGCGCAGAGCGGGATGCTTTTTCCGTCCCGCGCAGCGTTCAAAAATCTATCCCTATCAAGCGCGTCTATAAGGACGGCATCTTTGAAGTCAGCGGCAAGTTTTCTAAGACTTGGCGCTTTTTTGATGTCAATTACAAGGTGGCGTCCCCGGAGAAGCAGGAGGACTTGTTCAAGGCTTACTGTGCCTTTCTGAACGCGCTCCCGGTCAATGCCACCGCCAAAATCACGCTGTTTAACCGCAGATTAAATCAGCGGGAGTTTAACGCAAACCTGTTCATGCCCTACAAGGGCGACGGGCTGGATCAGTACCGTGGGGAGTACAACGACCTGCTGGCAGACAAGGCCGGAGACAGCAACAATCTCATTCAGGAGAAGTACATCACGATCTCTACCGAAGCCAGAAACTACGAAGAAGCAAAGGGCTTTTTCAACCGTGTGGGAACCGACCTTACTACCAGTCTGTCCCGTTTGGATTCCACCATCCGCGAAATCAATCTGAACGAGCGTCTGCGCCTGTTCCATGACTTCTTCCGTCCCGGCGAGGAGCAGGAGTTCCATTTTGACCTGAACGAAACCATGAAGCGCGGTCATGACTTCAAGGACGCTATCGCGCCGGGGTGCCTGTCCTTCAAAAAGAGCTATTTTGAGATGGACAACTGTTTTGGGCGCACCCTGTTTCTTCGGGATTATGCCAGCTTCATCAAGGACTCCATGATTACCGAGCTTATGGACTACCCCCGGAACATGATGCTCTCCATTGATATTGTCCCCATCGGCATGGATGACGCCATCAAGCTGGTGGATAAGGTCATTATGTCCGTGGACTCCGACGCCAACCGATGGCAACAGCGCCAGAACGCCCACAACAACTTTACGGCGACGCTGCCCTATCAACTGGAGCAGATGCGGCAGGTAGGCAAAGAGTATATGGATGACCTGACCGAGCGCGACCAGCGCATGATGCACGGCGTGGTGACGCTGACGCACCTTGCGGACAGTCTGGAGCAGCTTGACCAGGATACCAAATCCTTGCAGACGCGCACCGGCAACTGTGAATTTGCCGTCCTCAACTATCAGCAGGAGGACGCCTTGAACACGGTGCTGCCCTACGGTCTGCGCCGCATTGATGCTGTCCGCACTCTGACCAGCGAAAGCACCGCTGTCCTCATGCCCTTCAAGTCGCAGGAGATCCAGGACGCGGGCGGCATTTATTACGGCGTCAATCCCATCTCCCACAACCTCATCATCTGCAACCGTGGCTCACTGATGAACGGCAACGGCTTCATTTTCGGCGTGTCCGGCTCCGGTAAATCCATGGCGGCAAAGCAGGAGATCACGACCCTCGCCCTTGCCACTGACCATGACATTATCATCATAGACCCAGAGCGGGAGTATGGCCCGCTGGTGCGGGCGCTGGGCGGCGAAATCATCACCATTTCCGCATCCAGCGACACCTATATCAATGCCATGGACATTTCCAGCGAATACGGCGGCGGTCAAAACCCGCTGGCGCTGAAAAGCGACTTCATCATGTCCCTCTGTGAGCAGATCATGGGTGCAGAGCAGATCAGCGCGAGGGACAAGTCCATCATTGACCGCTGTACCGCCAATGTGTACCGGGAGTACATCAAGACCTATAAGGGCGACCCGCCCACGCTGAAGGATTTGCATGACGATCTGATGCGCCAGAAGGAGCCTGCCGCCCATGACATTGCGCTGGCGCTGGAGCTGTTTACCACCGGCACCCTGGATGTGTTCGCCCACCAGACCAATGTCAACTCCAGGAACCGTATCCTATGCTTTGACATTCAGGACTTGGGCGAAAATTTGAAGCCCATTGGCCTGCTGGTCATGCTGGACGCCATTATGAACCGTGTCATCGCCAACCGTGCCGAGGGCAAGTACACCCATGTCTATATCGACGAGATCTATCTGTTCTTCGCAGGCAGCAGCATGGGCGGCGCGGGTGACAATGTGAGCAAGTACAGCGCGGAGTTCCTGTATAAATGCTGGAAACGCTTCCGGAAGTATTACGCGACCCTGACCGGCATTACGCAGAATGTGGAGGAATGCCTGCGTTCTGATACTGCCCGCATGATGTTCGCCAACAGCGAATTTCTGCTGATGTTCAATCAGGCCCCCAATGACCGCGAGGTTCTGGCTCATATTCTGAACGCTTCATCCGCCCAGATGAGCTATGTCAGCGACAAGCCGCCAGGACACGGCTTGATTAAAGTGGGCGGTGCAATCGTGCCGCTGGTCAATGAGTTCCCGAAGGACACCAGCCTGTATTGGCTGATGACCACCAAACCGGGAGAAGGATAAAGAAACTGCGGGCAGAGCGTCATGCTCTGTCCGCGATTTTTTTATAGGAGGTAGTATGGCGGATATAAAAACACGCCCCGCTATGGACAAGCCCAAGGCTTTGAACCGGGATTTTGTCCCCAAGGAAGCGGGCAGTATCTGGAAAGCGCACCACGATCAGCAGGAAGCCCAGCGCGGCCCCAAGGAGCGTGGGAGCGTTCAGTATGCCACCGATCAAGTGGAAACGACCGGCAGGCGGAGTGCGCTTGCTACTGCCGATGGAGGACGCAGAGCTATCCGGCAAATCAAGAAGCGCTATGACAGGGGTGAGTCGGTCGGACAGGGAAAAACGGCGACCGAGCCGAAAAAGAACAATCCTTCAGAAGAAAGAGCGTACCAAAGCAGCCCTTATGACAGCCACTATCCCAGCGCACGGAAGGACGGAACACGGCAAACTGCCGAACAGCACCATGTGGAGCTGGGCATGGAAAAGGTTGTGGAGGATCATTTTGAAAGTGTTGCTGAGTCAGGAATCCACAGCAGCTTTGAAGTACCGCGCGCCCGGATGCGCCAGTACGATGTACCTGCTTCACCGCAGTCTACCCCATTGGAGCAGGGGCGGAAAAAAGCTGTCCGGGATGTAGTGAAAAAGCGTCAGGCAGCACAGCACATATTGGATGGCCACGGAGCTGCTTCGCGTGTAGAGCAGGCTGCTGTTACGCCCGGTAAAGTTGATCGTCCACAAATCAAGACCCGTCAGAGCAGTCACGGAGCCGCAACCCACAAGCAGAATGCGATAAAAACCGCCATGGGCGAAAAAGTCGCAGAGCCGATCAAGGGAACAGCGGCAAAGGCGACGCAGAAAACGCGGCAGGCCGTGCAGCGTAGATTGCAGCGGAAAATGGTCATGCAATCCGCAGGCTCCACACAGAGGGGTGTGCGCCAGCTTGGGCAATGGGCAGCGGCGGCAGCAAAGGCCATCGTGCATACAGTCAAAGCTGCCGTCAGCGGACTTTTTGCGGCAGGCGGCGGTGTGGTAGTGCTGATCCTTCTCCTTTTGCTGATTATGGTGGGCGCTATCGCGGCGTCCCCCTTTGGTATCCTCTTTTCCAACGAGAACAGCACCCCGGACGCCGTGCCGATCTCTGCGGCCATTGCCCAGGTCAACTATGATTTCAACGCCCAGTTGGAAGCGCTGCAAGGAGCCGATACATACGATGATGTAACCATCGCCGGTGAAATGGCGGACTGGGTGGATGTACTGGCGATCTTCGCGGTTAAGACTGCTGGCAGCAACGATGTGGACGCAACGGATGTGGTGACGATGGATGCTGACCGCGTGAACCGCTTGAAAGCCGTCTTTTCGGACATGAACATCATCACCAGCACCGTTGAAACCATCCACCATGCGGACAGCGACCCGGACGATGGTACAGACGATAGCTGGACGGAGAAAATCCTGCATATCACAATAAGCGGAAAGACGGCGGTGGAGATGGTGACGGAGTACGGCTTCACGGCACAGCAGATGACCGTCGTGAACGAGCTGCTGGCACAGCGGGATATGCTGGAGGAGCTGATCGGCAACCTGACCGCTATCAGCGCGGACGCCGCTGACATTCTCAGAAACCTTCCTGCAGATTTGGCACCGGAGCGCCGCGAAGTCATCAAGACGGCCTGTTCTCTTGTCGGCAAGGTCAATTACTTCTGGGGCGGAAAGTCCCTTGCGATGGGATGGGACAGCCGCTGGGGGACGGTGCAAAAGGTCACAGCAGACGGCAGTTCCAGCACCGGAACCTGCCGCCCATACGGTCTGGATTGTAGCGGCTTCGTCGATTGGGTGTTCTACAACGCCACGGAAGGAAACTACATCATTGGTCATGGCGGCGGCGCGGCCAGCCAGCATACCTACTGTACGGCAATCTCCTGGGCAGACGCGCTTCCCGGCGATTTGGTATTCTATCCGGATGACACCCATGTGGGAATCGTCGCCGGTTGGGATGAAAACGGCAATATCCTCATCGTCCATTGTGCCAGCGGTTATAACAATGTGGTTATTACCGGGAAAGAGGGGTTTACTTCCGTCGCCCGACCGCAGTATTACGCCCAATAGCAATAAAAACTCACGGTGCAATGCGATTTCAATAATTTTCGCGTTGCACCGTGAGATCGGATGTTTAACTTTTTAGTACTCTCTTTAGGTCAGTTTACAAGGAACTACACGCAGACCGTGAA
>UMKJ01050154.1_pt1 | contig 83371 bp, 70 predicted proteins | sample 1966301 | NCBI WGS metagenome assembly UMKJ01 (sample SAMEA4836173, study PRJEB28245) | human gut metagenome | biome: gut microbiome; material: fecal sample | place: Denmark | collected 2008
TTATCGTAGTACAAGTACAGTTTTTCTCTGTTGATTTCATTCCACTTTGAATAGAGCTTTGACAAATTTTTATCCTTTGCAAGTTCCGCTAAAATATTGTTGACGGTTTCCTTGATTGATTTAGGAAGATAGCCATAAATCACCCTGCCGTTGTAACTTTTGAGCTGTTCAGCAAGTTTTCTGTACAGCTCAACCATTTTATCAGAAACATAAAAATCATTATTGATGTTTTCAAGCAAATCATCAATTACATTTTTTGCTTCATTTTTCAGTTCGTCACGGATTTCTGTCTGCATTTCAAACAGCTTGTACTGTTCGTTTCTGAAAATATCATTGCCTAATACACTTCGCATACTTTCTATGCCTTTGTTAGTGAGATATCCTTGTCCTGATTTAGAATAAACAAGCAGATGAATGTGCGGATGATGTGTTGTGTTATGAAATGCTCCGTACCATTGCAAATCGCTTGGCTCAATTTTATGAGCCTTAGCAATTTCAAGAGCATTTCTTCTGATTAAACTTTTCCACGCATTTGCATTGTTGTAGCCAAGTCTTTCAGCATCTTCTCTTTTAAGACTTATGACATGAGTCCACACAATTCCGTTGTGACTTGAAACTTCATCCGCTACCTCATCAAGATTTATTTTCTCATCAGTTTGAGAAAACAATCCGTGTTTACCTAACTTCTCAACACCCGGTCTTTCGGCATAATATGAAACTAACTTTTTAACACCGTCTATTCTGTCAGCATTGCGTTCAAGGAATTCGTTGAGAAACTCCGTTGCATTAACCTTAGTTTTATTTTCAAGATAAGACTTCATCTCGGGATAATCCCAAGCTTCAGGAACGGTTTTAAGTGCAGTACATATTAAATCATTTTGTTTCTTGGTAGCAGGAGTGTTATCGATACCGTTTGGCAGTTTTTCAACACCATCACGAGTGCCCATGTATTTTATCAGCTTACCTGCATTTGATGATGCAGGTTTTTTAATGTACCGACTTGTAAAAATTATTTTAGGCATTTATTAACCTCGTTGGAATTTGTAAGCATTTTCAAAGGTTATGATACCGTTGTTCCTTGCGACTTCTTCTGCACAGAGATTATTCAGTGCCGACAATGAAACTCTATCAATCTGATTTGTTGCTGATATAACATTACTTAGCTTTGCCTGTTCAACAGCCACCTTAAAAAGCATCTCAGAAATATTTTTCTCAACACTTTCAATCTCACTTTTAATAGTCTGAGAGAGTATTGGCGAGAGATAATCAATACATTTTCGTTGATGAAGATAACCAATGTAGAAATCCACCGCCTGACAGACAAAATCACTTTTTGAAGTAGCATTAGCGTCATCGAGCATTTCTGTCATTTCTTCAACCATTGAAGGCTTCATCCAATATGCATATTTCTTTTTATTATCGCTCATTTTTGATAGACACCTCAAAATATTAATTTTGACACCTTTGAAAATTCCATAACAGTCGGCTCTGCCGTCTGATGTGACTCCGTGGGGAGATGCCCCACTTTAACCTGCTTAGAATAATTTCCCCTTAATTCGGTGTGAAATCGCAGTTGCCACTTGCTTTTTGAAATTTTCTTTGGATTATGTTCTTCTGACTTTCAAGCATTGCCTTATCCAATTGGCTTTGATTAAAGTGATCAACCGCTGTTTGGATGGGCTTGATCGTATAGAGTAAATTACCGTTTAACTTCAACCCGTTTTGAGTAAAAATCTTGGTGTGTTCAGTTGAAATCAATTCTTTTTCTTCAAGCACTTTAACATATTTCTGCACCGTATTTACAGAAGTGTTTAAGGTTCTTGCAATAGTTTTGTAGCTGGGATAGCAAGTATAGTTCTTACGATTTTCACAACTCATCAGATATGAGTACAGAGCAATCTCCGGCATTCTTAAACCTAAACAGAAGATATATCATATGGCATAGGAAAAAATCTATTATTCATTCGTCCTCACTTTCCCAGTTGGCTTTCAATCCAACTGATGAATTTTTCCTTTGGCACAACCATTCTTGAACCGATTTTGATAACAGGAAAGTCATTGCTGTGCATAAGCTCATAGGCAGATGACTCCGCAATCCCAAGTACCTTTGCAATTAATCCGGCATTTAAAAACAACGGAAGTTCATCATAACTTTTGTAAACGCTTTGTTTCAAATTAATCACCTCTGCTTTTAAAATAACAGAAAATTGACAGTCAGACAATAGAATTGTATAATCTTAGTTGGAGTGATGTTGATTATCGAAAATCTAAAACATTTACATTTTCTAATTTTGGGAGCAGATTATGAAGAAAGATTACTCGGAATATAAACATACAGATTATGAAAAATATAATATTGCAAGGCAAAGCAACAGCTATGTGTACTATGATTTCTTCATTAACTTTGCATCATTCGATCCGGACTCGAAGTTGTTTTCAATCAAAGTTGATAGGGTTAATGAAGACCTTTCAATGAAAGAGGCTATTGATGAAGTTGAAGAACTTGAACACTCACTTAGGGATGTTCATCCTGACATTTTATCTGATGAAGATATAGCTGATGATGAACAAAATAGAGCTGAAGGCTTAGAGAAAAACAAAGCCTTGCGAAAACATTTCTCTGCAAAATATAATATTGACTGGGATGATAGTGACAAGTATTTTCAAGATCTTATGGATGAATACGAAATTAAAAAAGAAGAGCCTCTTCATAATGTGCTTAGCGGTGCTGTAATTGACCTGCAAATAGGTGAGGGAATACTTGATTTTATCTATGCAGACTTTAAAACGCCATTCAAAGAAAGCTACGGATTTGTTTCTGCTTTTGACTCCTTGATTAAGACCAATGAAGAGAAACGGAACTTTGAATTTAATGAAAAACCTGAAAAAATATACAACTGCAATCAGGAAAATGTTGAAATGTTTTTCAGGTATACAGACAGCAAACTTTTCATTGAGAATATAGCAAATGCATCTTTATACTCAGCAATTTGTCCTCCTGTGTTTTTGAAAGAAAACTTACCAGTTGAAGGTCTAACGTGGTATTACAACTATCTAATTACATTACAGAATGAGTATAAGGAGCTAATAGAATTCTGTTTTGACGAGGACTTTTATCCGGAAGTAATGGAGAAAATCAAGCCGGCTGAAAGGTATTATCTTTACAAAATAATACATAACCAGCCTCTGACAATTCAAAGAGAGGAGTATTTTAGTTACAGCAGAAGCAATCCAAATGGAAAAATCCTGCTGATTCATTTATCTCAAGAGGATTTTCTCAGCAGAGTTATGAATGAATATGAGCCGACTGAACAGCATAAGGAATTTCAGAAGAAATATAAATTAAGTGATGCCGAAATGGAAGTGTTCTGCCGTTTTCCTATTTCCCCTAATACGAGTTATAAATTCAGGAACATCAGGAAAGCACTTGAACTTGAATTTACGAAAATGCTTGAACAGGATATTCGCTTCAGAAAGTGCAAACTCTGTGGCAAGTATTTTATTATGAAGGGCAATTACAACACAAATTACTGTGACAGAATTGCAGAGGGTGAAACTCGAAACTGTCAGGATATTATAGCTCTTGAAAACTACAAAAAGAAAACAGCGGACAACGCCGCCATTAAGATTTATAATAAATATTACAAGAGATATTCAGCCAGAGTTAAGGCTCATACCATTCTTGAGAATGATTTTAAAAAATGGAAGTATGAGGCTATGACCAAAAGAAATGAGTGTATGGACGGAAAGCTAACAGAGGAAGATTTTATCAATTGGATGGAGAGTTGCTTTAAAAATAGGAATAGGAAGCATTAAAAAACAGACAGGAGAATTCAGCTTATTTGATACACAAACTTTTCAGCGGTCTCTTAGCTTATCTTTGTTTATAGTGATGCAAATTTTGAATATGTAACTTGCAAAAACAGGAGACCACATTTTCGTGATCTCCTGTTTTATGTTGTTCTTTTCAGGTCATTGATTCAATTACGATTTTTGCACCAAGCTTAAATCCAGTGATAAAGGATTGCCGTTCGCAGATTTCAGAAATTTCCCGATTGCAGTCCTTGTATTTTTCAAAAGTTTCTTTCTGTTCGTCGGAAAGGGTTACTGGTAGCTTTCCTTCATTTCTGTTGAACAAGCTGAGCAACTCTTTCATTTCATCATCAAGCTTAGCACATTTTTTGTGAGGAAATAAGTTTCCGTAGTATAAATCTTCGAGTGTATCCATAGTTTATGCCACCTTTCGCAGCACAAACATATACCACATAACTTTGAGAAAGTCCAGAGTTTATTTTATCTTTTTGAATACAAAAATATATTCGTGCTTGAATATAAAAAAATCACTTGCAAGAGCACGATAACGCCAGATAGCCTTTTGATTTGACTTACCTTTTGTTTCTTCAAAATTCTTAACAAGAATTGCTTTGAGTTTGAAGCCTCGCTGTATAAAAAGATTCATACAATAAAAGCCTAACGGAACAATTTCGCTATTGGCATACTTATCGCCTATAACCACTGCGCAATACCTGTTATTTTCGAGAAATTGAGATGTATTATCAATTATCTGTCCAAAGGATTCAAGAAAATCGTCTAATGAAGCACAATTTGACAAATCTTCTGTATTATCACTGAATTTCACAATATCCCAATATGGAGGATGATAAATAACAAACTGAACTTTCTTAATTCCCAGTGACATTAGTTTTTCGTAAATATCGACACTTCTGCTGTCACCAACAATAATCTTTCCCTTTGTTTCAGGATTCTTTTCTTCAAGTAATAAATCTCTTGCTTTTTTTGCAACATCGTCCTGAAGCTCTATGCCTATTGAATTTCTGCCTAACCGTTGAGCTTCAATCAGTGAAGTTCCGCTGCCGGAGAACGGATCAAGTATCCATTCTCCTTTCTTAGTGTATCTTCTGAATAACTGATTTGGAATTTGAGGAATAAAATTACCATGATAATTTGCAGAGTGAACACCTGAATTATCACGTTTGTCAAACATCCAAAGAGTATCTGTAAGTATATCATCGTACTCTTTCCAATGCTTCATATCAATATCGTTATATTTTGCCATCACTTTACCTGCTTCATCTTCTTATTTAATTCATCTCTCCATTTTGTTGGATTATGCCAGAAACAACCTACACAACCCAAGGTTTCTGAATATGCTTCTCCACCTTCATACCAAAACTCAATTACCTTGTATCCCTTTCCACGTTTACCTGTTTTTACACACTCCTCACATATGCGAGATTTCAGCAGATTATTTGCACGTGAAAGCAACATAAACTTTTCTATAATCTGCTCATCAGACAGATTGGAATTATCTTCTTCATTAGATGTCCATCTGACTTGTGGCACTCTATGATCAATCTCAAGTTGATTCGCCGGTTCAACACGAACTGAATATTCATCTACGCAACCATAAAGTTCTTTTGCACGTTTGGCAATCTGCGGCGGTATAGAGGTTCTTGCTTTTAGTCCTGTTTCAATTATCTCCGTTGTTTTTAACTTTCTATGTATAGTATTTGTTCCACAATGTTTGCAGAACATCTTTTTATACCAATGACCTTCCTTGTCCTGATCAAGCTGAATACCCTTTTCCTGACGCCAAACCTGCCAAGTCTTTGCTTGTCCGCTTAACAGTTCGCACTTTGTACAGTGCCACTCACAGTCGGACATCGTTTCAAAATCTTTATATTGTGTGCTACCTTTTTTAAAAGGATTCATAATAATACCACCTTAAAATAAGATGGTATTATTGTAACACAAAAGAGATAGTTCTACAATATAAAACTATCTCTTAATTAAGCAATGTAAATATTCAGTTGTTTTATTCGCCTTGTGATTTCGATTTTCTTCTTTATCTGCTCTGAAACGTTTGTAATCAGTGGTGAATACATCATATTCTCCGTATTGCTCCATTATTTCTCTGATTACTTCAAAGGGCATTAAACCTTCATTGTTATAGCTCAGAAAGATGTATTGAAAATCAGCGTTTCTGATAAGATCATCAAATTCCTCTTTCACGGTTCTTGTTGAACAATACTTGCTTTTCTGAGATTGATATTCTCTCAATCCCGATTTTCCGTGTAATTCAGGATTATCATATTTTGCAATAGTTTCAAGCACATGATAATTTGTGCAATACTGTCTTGCATTATACGGCGGATCAAGATAGAGAATATCGCCGTTGATTCTATGAATCAGATGATTTATGTCCTCATTGTAAACTTCGTTATGCTCGTTACCGTCTATGATCGGTAACAGTTCCAACTTAAACTCCTTTTGTGCAGATTTCTTTATTCCTTTAAGGAAAGCACCATATACTGACGCTGTATTAGCATATTTGTCAATCGAATTGATTAAGCTTGCCAGCAGATAATAATATTGACTTTCATCAATATCGCCATCATTTTTAAGTCGTTCAAGTTCTATTCTGATAGAATCACATTTTTTGCCGTTTTCGTCGGTGAAATAGTTTCTTCCGCATCCTGAACCGGCACAGTAATTTTTGTATATAAAGCCTTCTGTGCCTTTAAGTGCATTAAGATATTCAATCTGTTCTGCAGTGATAGGCGGATTATTACCAATCAGATGCTTATTCAGCACATAACTGTAATACTGAATATCGTTAGATATAATATTATAGCCTTTTGATTTAAAAGTACTTCCTACAACCCCCGTTCCTGCAAATAAGTCTGCAAAAGTTCTGTTATCTGCATCGTTACCAACAACTTCGGATATTGCCATTGTAAGGAAATCCATCAATGAATACTTTGAGCCAATATAATTCACAGCATCGCCCCCTTTACAATTTTTGATTATACCATAACCAAAAGCATATATCCAGCTAATCAAAAAACTTTTTCAAAAGAAATGTTTTCATCGTTTCTGTTAAAAGAAATAAATTCAACCGGCTCTATTTTAACTTTAAATAATTGTTCAATTTTTTTGTTATTGAAATTTTCGCACGCCTCCAGAAATTCTGTTTTTCGATTACTTCTTCTTTTAAAATTTTCAGCAATTATAGTCGGCTTAATAATTATTTCACTACTAGATAAATTTGGAACTAAGTACTGTATTACCCACATAATATACCATTTTAGCTGTTGCTCAACTATGTATTTATGAGGGGTTTCATCTTTTAACTCAATTATTCGGATACAACAATTTTTTCTTGTTTTTGTTATAGTAAGGACATCTATTCTTTGCTCACCAACGCTGCAAACCACTTCATTTCCAATCCAATTACTAACATATGAATCAGGATAAAGAAGTTTCTTCAATATACCTTTGTCAAGATTTTGAGTAATATAAGCTTGTAAATGAACCTCATGGGAATTTGACACTTTAAGAAATCTGTCTTTTATATTTAGACTGATATCAGTATTTCCCAGATAAATTTTACTACTCTCTAAAGGAATGATAGTTTGAGTAGAGCCATCATAAGAATAACCTTTAGAAGATAAATGAGTTTTGTTTTCATAAGTAATCAACCTATGTAAACGCGTATATTCGTCATCGGTTACAAAAGAACACCCTCTCATACCTGTTAGTTTTCTATAGATCAAACTCCAACACATTTCATAAGGATGATCTATGCCATGTATATTATCCAATGCCTGATGTTCGGTTATGCCATTGCTATAAACCAAGTATGGTTCAAGTTTTACTCTGAAAGGGAGATATCTATTAAGCTCATCCTTGCCGCCCAAATAATCTTCTTTCTTCGGAACAAAAAAAGGACTACTTGCTACCCTAAAAAAGCCAAAAATCTTCTTACAACCGGTTACATAAAAAGCTACTAAATCTCCTATTCTTACTTTCGAAATATCAGCTATCATCGAAACAAAAGTTCTTTCTTTTGAATCTGATTTTGTACACTGTTTATCCTTATCTATAAAATCAGGTTCATAGGTTGAATAACCTGTGCCTGCAAACATATACTCTAAATGAACCTTAAAAGTCTGTTCGTTGACAACAAAAATATGTGTCATAATCCACCTCACAATTTGCCACTAAAATTTAAATTATTTGCAAAAGACGAAATTCAGACTGTGATCTCACCTCTTAAATATATATCACACTAATAAATCTGCTTTGTACATAAGGAATCAAAATCCACAAAGTTAGTACTGTTTACTACTTTTTTACATTCTTTGCTCACAATCGTTCAATATCTTACAGGTATTTTCGATTTATATATTTTACACTCATCTAACTTGTAATCAAGAGAACGAATTAATTGTTCCAATCCCACCTCTTTTTGCTCGGAATTTGCAGACGGTCCTATACCTATGCTACTTATTGCCAAACAAACTTCTTCATTCCAGTAATTGAACGGCATCCTGATAAACGGAGTAAAAACACCATTAACAATACGAAAATCATACATCTTATATTCTTTTTCTTTATAAGTATAATGCAAGGTATTTAATTTATTGGTTGGCACAATTGCGACATACCGAGTCTCTTGTTCATCCTGAAAACACTCATCTTTAAAAAACAACGCCTCTACAGAAACCCAAGAAGTAAATTCCTTTATTATTTTATTATCCAACATTTCAGAGAATTCGTATGATTTCCAAATTTTATATAGCCTATCTACTGAACGCAAAATTATTTCTTGTTTTTCATCTGAACAATATTCCACTTTACTTGCTATAACAGTAACTCCTGTAACTCTATCTATCCATTCATCGGTCAATGCATAATCAAAAACTTCGATGCAATATCCATTATATTCTCCATTTTTAGAATAGTATTTCCACATTGTAAGACTATCTTCATTCATAGAAAGTGACAAAACAAAATATCTACACATAGTTTCGTTATGGTTATCTATGTAAGAAAAACTATTATCCTCATATTGGGTAACTCGAATATTCTTGATTAGATTTACAAATTTTATATCGTAGTTCTTCTGATTTTCTTTCCAAAATAATTTGAGTTCATCATTTATATTTATTTTTTCTCGGAAATCATTTAAAAACTGACTATCGGTAAAATAAAATGTGCGAGTTTTAAGAATTCCCATTAATCCTTCCGGCGAGGTATAGTGATATTTCTTTGAACAAGTATTATCTACATAAAATCTATCCAGAAAACTTTTGCTTAAAACTCTCTCTCTAAATTTAATTTCGTGATTCTCGTTCATTCCTTTACCTTCAGAAAGCAGCCGGTCATCATTATCCATATCAATGTCTCCTTATACTTTTTTACATAAAACACATAATATTAAATCTTAAAATTATCTGTCAGATTTTTAACATTTTATCTTCAATCAAGTAAACATTGCCCCTTGCTCTTGTAATAGCAACATATAGTTTGTTTCTTGTAGATGGCGTTAATTCCATTAATTTATTATTTCTCATAAATTTATTTGTTGTTTTATTTAGTACAACGCAAACATCATAAAAGCTATCTACTCCTTTTACATCGCCCCAATTTCTATGACCAAATCCATAATCTGCACTATTATTATAATGTAGCTTAACAATATTGCTATCATTAAGAATATGATACGCTCTGCTTTTATCATCAACTAATTCAATCGTGCTATCGCTTTTTCTCTCTCGATGAGATCCAATGTCGATCCCAAGGTTGCTCTTGACATATTCACAAACTTGAGGACTGCATCTATAGCTTTTGGTGAGCGTATAATTATCAGGAATGATTTCTCTGTCTACATATCGTTTTTCATAACTTGATTTATTATCAAACAGCTTCTTATAAAAGTTTCCGTCACGGCTGGTATCGTATGTATGCTGATAAAAATCTCCTACAAAAAGTGTATCCATTTTTACTGTCATTAAGTGCTCTAATAATTCAAAATCTCTGCCTGCTAAATCCTGCACTTCATCAATTATAAATTCATCAAAATATTTGATTAACCTTTCCTTTAATAGGTCAACAACCTGCATTTTTATTAATAGTTTTGCCAACCGATTACTATATAAATATCTATTAGGTGTTATATAGTATTCAGAATCAGATTCTTTTAGATATATATTAGAGTTTGGCTCATATATTATTCCTTTAGCTTTAACTCTATCAGATAAAAAAGGACGATAACAAAATTTGTACAGAAATGAAAAATATTTCATTAATTCTATATTTTCCGGCCACTCACCATTAAATTTATCTATTATTTTCTTACGAAGATTATTATAGTTGGCGTTTGTGTAAGTAATTATTAAACTTCTTTTTCCTCTTGATAGTCTGTTTACAATATATGTTGTTTTGCCTGCACCAGCAACTGCAAAAATTACTCTTTTATCCACTCAATAGCTCTCCTAATATATTCTGGAACAATAATTTCTTTTTCACTCAAAAGTAATTGATACGCGGATTCTGTCTTGTTTTTCAACATATATTCCAATGCGGCATTACCAAATAATTCATTGCACAGGTTCCGATTATTATTGTATAAAACAACTTCAAAAGTGTTTTGTTTATTATCTTGACTAAAAAATATTTTTATATTATTTGTTTGGGCGTAATCTGAATATTTATCAACACAGTGCCTTTTATAATCATGGTCGTTGTCAGTTACAACTGCGGTTTTCTCACCGATTAGCTTTGATAATTCAAGATATCTCTTAAAGCTTAATCCCCTAACATCAATAATATTTACTCCATCTGTTTCCGGCTTGTGGTTAGTTACAGTTTCGTAGAACTTTTCAAAAAGCATATATTCAGATGGACCTTCAACAAGGATAACTCTATCAGATATTGCAAATTCCAATATATTCGCAGGAGGAGCTTTCATAAAATATTTGGAAGTTTCAGCACTCAGATCATTTAACATAGTAGGGGTGTTTCCATCATTGGAATGAAGTATAATTATGTTGCTTACTCCAGTCTGGTACTAATCAAACTATTGTGTGTAGTAATAAAAAGCTGTCCATTTTGTTTGGCTGCTACTCTTTGTATAAGGATTCTTAAATTACTATGGCTCAAATGATTTTCTGGCTCTTCAATTAAAATTACATCAATATTCTCTCCAGAACGTTCTAGTGCAAAATCAGTTTTTATAATAGTTTGTTTTCCTGTTCCTTTGTTATCAATGCTTATTTCGTCTTCGTAAATCATCAAGTCATTTTCAAAATCTATTGATGAACCATTTTTTAAGCCAAATTTATAATTTGTGTTTGCGGGCACACGCGAATTAAGCGATTCAAGACACTCTTTTTGAAAAGTATTTTTCATTTGTCGGTAATAGCTTTTATGAGCAGCTCTTTCTTTCACTTCTGTTTCAGTATATTGATTGTACATACTCTTTATAAAATGATTTGTTGCATGGCTAGAATTCATAGTAGTACTATCGATCAAAACACTGCGAAGCTTTTTCTTATACCCAGTATATCCCTCATCTGCAAAAGTTGAAAACCTAATCTTATAATAGTCATAAGGAAAATAATCTTTACTATCATTAAGTGAATCTGTAATTTCATTTTGAAAGTCAGGATTTGGTTCACATATCAGTCTAATCCCATCACAAACCCTTCCATCAGTATTGTTTTTCCCACTCATCGTATGGTCAAAACTTCCCTTCAAGTAAAGTTCGATTTTCAATTTTGGCAGATTATCAAATGTTCTTGCTCCATTATTAAATTGATGAACAGCTTCGATGTTAAGAAGTTTATCCAATCCGATTGTTTCAACTTTTCTGACATTCCCGCTGGACACTAAATCTATGGCTTCTATAACACTGCTCTTGCCAGTTTCATTATCTCCCACAATTATATTAACCTTTTGGTTTGGATAAATTGTGTATGACAAAAAGCGCTTATAATTAATCATTTTTATCTTTTCAATTATTGCAGACATCGTACACACCTCAAGTTTATAATCGCAAATATAAATACAGAAAATACAACTTCAAAACTAAGGGCTGATTCTATCGAAAAATACTCCTACAATCCCACCTAAAATTAACAACACAATGCTAATAATAAGTTTTATCCACCATTTATCTTGACAGAAATTAAAGAACCCTTGTATGGAGATTCCATATATATCTTTCCATTTTGATCTAACCTTTAATGTTCCTTGTATTGCTCTATCTAGCAAGTCAGCAAAAACATCAACTTTTCTCAAAGTTGACTGGTGTAGTTTAATATATTCTTTGTTTGAAAAAGCCTTTGCTTCATCAGCTCCTTTCAGATAATTCTTTGCTTGGATATTATTCAACTGAAGCAACTTTTCCATACGAGGATGTTCAATATAGTTTACGCCGTAACATTGTATAAACAATCTGGATAAGTCAATTTTATTTGAATCCTCTATCAGAATAGGAACTCCACCTAAAACCTCATATCTATGTTCTATTGCTTTAAATCCATAATTTATATCTCTCATATTCCAATGAATCCATTTGTAATTCCTGTGTTCCTTTAAATATTGAAAATAATCATCCAACATTATTTTTTCAAGTTCATCATATTTCTCTTCAATATTATCAAATGCAACATGTTCTTTTTCGGCAGTCTTGTGTATAGAAAACGAATCTGTTTGTGCGGTCGAATATGAGTAAACTGCAATGGAAGTAATCCGCGGAGTATGTCCATCTGTAATATCATAAAAGCTTTCACAAGAATAATGTATAATCAAGTAATTACTTGGATTGCAATCTATCTCCTTTAATACTTTTTTAGCGTTTTTATGTTTATCATTTTGCATGTTGTATCACCCAAATCAAATCCCGTATATCATATATAATTATTATACTACCTTATACAAAAAATTACCACTTACGATTCATATTCTATGCATACAAGATTTGTCGAGAAAATTGAACAATATGCACTAAATTTTGCATACAATTTTGTTAACATCCAGTTAGTAATTCTCTTAGTTATGAAAATTAGTATATCATAAAACATTACTCAAACACCCAGAATTTGAGCACCTAAAAAAATATTGCTCGACGCTATATACGATGAACCCATTGAGGGTTCAAGTGATACCAAAATCAAAGCAGAATAGTCTTCAAAAATGAAAAATATTTACAGGATTATAAGCCTACACCGCATAATTATTTTGAGGATAAATAAAAACCTCTTTTCTTTGTTTACTGCGGCTCAAAAATTGATTGCGGTTCACAGCAGAATAAAAGTATTTATCCTTGCATATAATTTGAATACTATGCAGTATAGGACGGTATGATTATGAAACTAAAATTATTGCGTTGGCAATTAGCAGGCTTTGCCGTGACGGTGCTTGGCGGAGTATTGCTTCATTTTCTCTACAACTGGATGCAGCAGAGCATCTTGATTGCCCCGTTCTCAAGCGTTAACGAATCCACGTGGGAGCATATGAAACTGCTGTTTTTCCCGATGTTTATCTTTGCACTGTTTCAGAGCCAATTTTTCAAAGAATTCAAAAACTTTTGGTGTGTGAAACTTGTCGGAATTTTGACAGGTCTTGTATTGATTCCTATGCTGTTTTATACCTACAACGGTGCAATCGGTAAATCACCCGATTGGTATAACATTGCTATATTTTTCATATCAGCGGCAGTAACATTTATCCTGGAAACATGGTTGCTCAAAAAGAACACTCTGCATTGCAAATCGCCGTGGCTTGCCTTTGCGTGTATTTGCTTAATCGGTGTGCTGTTTGTGGTGTTTACTTTTTTACACCAAGGATACCGCTGTTTAAAGATCCACTTACAGGAACATACGGAATTAACGGCTGATTTTTGGTGCTCTCATTTAGGAGTGCCTTGTTTTTTGCTTACTGCAAATCAAATCTTGGATTTGCAGTGAGCATATCTGTATTGAGGCACAATTGATTATAAAAACTACGCTAAAGTCATTGACAAATGAAATTCTTATAGTATAATGAAATGATTTAACTCAGGTTAGATGGTCGGTTAGGGAGATTATTTTAGGAGAAAACACAATGCATGACTTTAGGTATGTAAGCAGAAAAGAAGCTCAACCTATAAAAGATGAGCTGTATCAAATTCTATATGAGGTGCAAAATCTGGTGCGAGACAATTTCACCTTTAATTTCACACTGATCGGCAGTTCAAGCCGTAACATGATAACCTACGACGCAAAATCTAATATCGGATTTGACTTTGATATCAACATTGAGGTCAACGACGATGACGAGAATTTCGAGCCAAAAGAAATACGTACTATAATCCGTAACGCAATTGATCGTGTTGCTCCTCGCTATGGGTATAAGTATTGTGAAGACTCCACGAGAGTACTTACCGTCAAGAAGGTCAACATCATTACCTCTCGCATCATTCACAGCTGCGATTTTGCAATTGTGTATAATTGTACCGACGGCAGGCAACAATACATCCGTTTCAATAAAGATAACAACAATTACTCTTGGGAATATCAAGGTAAAGGTTTTGGTGACTTGGATAATAAAATCGACTGGCTGAAAAAGAAAAAGTTGTGGAAAAAATTGCAGGATTATTATATCGAAAAGAAAAATTCAAACGAGAATCCGGCCAAGCACTCTCGCTCAATTTTTGCAGAGTCCATAAATGAAATATGCCAGAAGAACGGCTATCACAAATAACTTTTTTGAACCGTGAAACCACAAGTTCAAATTGCAAATTTAAATAGCATCAATAAAGCATCAAAATTACAAAAACGCAATTCTGATGCTCAAACTTTGGCTTAAAAAGTGGCTTATCTATGCGGTTTTGAACTTTCAACAGTCGCTCCAAAACCGCGTGCCGAGGGTTCAAGTCCTTCTGCCCCTGCCAAGGTAAGATGTCTCAAAAATGGCTTAGATAAGCCGTTTTTGAGACTTTTTCTTTTTGCAAAAATTTTCTCTGTCGGCAACTTTTTTCGGATTTTCTAAAAATTTTCTAAAAATTGTGATTTTCGACTTGAAAATTAACGGCACAAGATATCAGTAATCATCAGGATTTTCGCACCCTTTTTACCGCAAAATTCGTTCTAAAAATACAGTGAATTTTCCGAAAAATGAAAATTTATTCACGGAATTACAAATCAATTTTCAGCTTTGTATCAAGAGTGCGTGAAATGTTCAGTTTGCTTGTTTTATCAACATGAGCATAAAAGTTCAATGTGGTTGCGGCACTGCTGTGTCCGAGCCACTCCTGAACCTGAACAACCGTAAATCCCATATTAAGCAAATTACTTGCAACGCTGTGTCTGAGGTCATGAAGTCGGATATTCGGCAAATCACTCTCAACAATCATTTGATGAAAATTTTTCGTGAGATAATTCGGTGTGATGACCTTGCCGTCAGGCCATACACACACATAATCGTTGTCAATATAGCCGCTGCCGAGCAACCTCTTTTCACTCTCCTGCTTTCTTTTTTGAGCAAGCAGATATTGAAATACCTTGTCGGGAATCGGAAGTGTTCTGTAACTGCTTTCGGTCTTTGGCGGTGAAGTATATGAGCCACCAACATGCTGTTGAAGTGTTTCGCTGATTGTAATTGTCCTGTTTTCCATATCAACAGCTTTCCACTTCAAGCCAAGCACCTCTCCACGGCGTAATCCGAATACGGCGCAGATTGTAACAGGCACTTCAATCGGTGTGTCCTTAACTGTCTTCAAAAGCTCATTAACCTGCCTTTCGTTCAAATACTGGCTTTTGAATTTTACCGAATGAGGCTTTCTTGCAAGTGAAGCAACATTGACCGTTATAATGCCCTTTCGTGCCGCATCATTCAAAGCCTTGCTTATACAGCGGTGGATGTGCGTTATAGTTGTGGGCGACAGCGGTTCGCTCCCGTCAGATTTACTCTTTTCAAAAACAAGGTACTTGTAAAAATCTTCAAGGTCACTCACTTTCAATTCCTGAATTTTTATTCTCCTCGGATAAAAGTACGGCACAATATGGTTTCCCACATTTCCCGAATAGCCTCTGTATGTATTCGCCCTGATTTCCGGCTCAATTTCATCAAGCCACTCAACCATATAATCAGCAAAATACATATCGCAGTAGTTCACATTGCGTTTTGAATACTCACGGCACTTTTCATTGAGAAATTCCTTTGCCCGCTTTTTATTCCCTTTGACTTCAAAACCTGTTGAAATCCATTTTGTTCTGTATTTGATTTTTCCTTTTTTAGTAAGTTCGTTTGTTCTCAGGCTCAGAACTGCATAATATTTTCCGTCCTTTACCTGAAGGCTGCCTGATACTCCCATTTATAATCTCCTTTCATAATGAGAACAGACTGCCAATGCACATACTAATTGTACTCTGCGTTGACAGTCTGTTCAAGTGTTTATTGGCTATTTCTCGTTACTTTTTTCGGCATTGAGAAATTCTTCGAGATATTTTTTAGGAATGATATATCTACGCCCCGCTCTAACGGATTTGATTGTACCTTCTTTAAGCATTTTATAGGTCAATGTTCTGCCTGTATGGAGAATACTCATAAGATCAACCGTAGTCAGCACATCACTGTAATTGTCGAGAATACCTTTCTTTTCGCTTTCGCTCATAAATTCACCTCCAATCTATAAAATATTTTCATCAAACCAATAAGCCTGAAATATTTTTCCGCTGTTTGTCAAAAACCGTCCCTGTGAAGATTTTGCAATTTTATCTGAGGCATCCGTATTGTCAAGAATAATCTGCGACAACACATTATCCGCCCTACCGCATATTCTCGTATCAATGTTATTCCGTATCTGACCGTTGAGGATTGCGGCATCAGGTCTTTGTGTTGCAAGTACTAGGTGTATTCCAAAGGCTCTGCCTTGTCTTGCTATAAGAGAAAGTTCTGATTCGATTTTTAAAATCTCATCCTTCTGTTGCTTTGTCAGTCCTGTTTTATCAAGCACCTCTGCAATTTCATCACACGCAAAAATAATTCTTTGGAGTTTTTTCTCTGTATTGCAATTGTACTCATCAATATTTGCAAAAGCGGCATTACGCAAAATCTGTTTTCTCCTTTTCAGCTCAGTTGTTACATCAATAATCACCTTGAGAAGAGTTTCTTCGTCAGTCAGTAAACAACATTTCTTGTGCCAAACATTCGGAAAATCTACACCGCCTTTGAAATCGGCAATATAGACTTTTGCATCCTTTTTGACGCATTGCATCAAAACAAGCTTGAGTAAAACGCTCTTGCCCGAACCTGTTGAACCACCGATAAGCATATGTGGAATTTTGGCAATGTTTACACTCACCCGTCCCGAATAACCTTCACCAAGCACAATTTCAAAATTCTCATCGCTCAGCAGATTTTCCGACCATTCGATATAATCCGAAAGCCTGTTTTCACCGTCAACACATCTGATAATCACGACACGGCAATCATCGCCCTCACGCATCTCATCAATATGTATATTGAGTGCAGATTCTATTCTGTCTTGATTATCAGTCCATTCCGACAGAGGAATGCCAAAGGTTTTGAATTTGAGAATCATAACCCTGTCATTACTTTTATCAACTGATTTTGACAAAAGCAACGGTGCTTCTCCTGCGGAATTTACAAATCCTATTCTGTGCAAATTGTTGCTGACACTGATTGAGCCAAACGGCATACCGATTAAAAAAGTCAGGGCAAATGTTACTGACGGAATCAAAATAAGCACCAGCACAGAAGTCATAAATTTCTGCAAATTTTGAAAATAACCGTAAGGCTGCCAGATTGAATAGCGACATTCCCAGAAAATCAAACAAAATGCAAGATAGATAATTGCAATAACTCTGCCCGAATTTTTGCCGAAAATTCTTTTCAATCCGTTTGAGAAATATATGCCGAGGATACGCATATTCCACCGATTATGAAGACTTGATTTGTCATTGTTATCAATCATCCGCTTTAACCTCTTTCACCTTGTTGATTTCAGTAACCGTGTAGGTATTGACATCGGTATATTCCACAAGAAAGTTTATTCTTCGCAGAAAGGCTTTCCATGTTTCAGGCTTATAATGCTGAACCTCGCTGTATTGCTCACCAAGAGAAATATTTGAGGTGATATACACCGTGTCATAGCAAGCGACTTTGTCGTTGAATCTTGCCGGAAGCATAAGAGGATAAATGTCAAGATAATTCAGCATATCCTCTATCGGAATCTGTGACGCAAATTCTTCAAAAACGAGTACAGATTGTCCGTGATAGCTGTCAAAATTTATCCCTGTACTACGGCGATACGCAGTAATTCTGCAAATATCGGGTGCTCTGTGTTTTTGATATATCCCCCTTGTCTTGCCTGTTCCCGACTTTCCGTAAATATAGTAAACGGTAACCTGTCTTTTCTTTTCACGGAACATATTTGAAAGAACTGTTTGCCTAAGTGTATCAATCTCTTTTATCCGAAAGGCATATTTTGGATGGAGCTTGATAATTTCGTAGGTATCGAGTCCGTTTTCGATTTCTTCAATCAATGCAGACATATCAGGAGAATTCTCATCAACAGGCTTTGGCACATCACCGAACTCTTCAAATGTATCAATAAGATTCGTATGTTCCTTATCAGAGCCTTTCCACTTACCATCTTTGCGGAGATAGTCACGATTTTCCATTACACTGCCGTTAGCCTTGTCAATATGCGCAACAGGGAATCTGTTCTTCAATGTTGAAAAGCGAATCGGCGATTTTGAGTAAATGAAAATGTGCATATGCTTTGTTCCTGTGGTTGCAATTTCATCCACAAGGCAAAAATAATCGGGACTGAACAGATGCAGAGTATTCTTGACCGCATTATGGTCAAGCTCGTAATCATCAGGGTTATTTATGGTCAACAGCCACTTCCTCGACTGAGGATTTGAACTGCCCATATAAAAACCTCCCTGCTACTGCTACATTGCTACGATAGGGGTAATACTCCCCCTATCGCAGAGCCTCTGCACGGTGTGCTTAAGGCACACCATGCAAAGACTGACTTAGTGCAGTTTAAGCCTTTCCCGCATTGACAGCACGAATATTCTTCGCCGTTGCAGAAACCTTGTAGCCCTCGGGAGTCCAATACGGACGCATCTCAAGTCCATCAAAGATGACCACCGGATAATGCCTGTCATCAGGCTTTTCAAGTTTGCACTCGCCGTCAATCTTGATCGTCAGCTTTTCAAAAGCCTTATCAGGCAAGGCAACGGTGTACTTAAATCCGCTGACTTCACCTGTTCTCTTGCCGTTCTCATAGACATACGCAGGTGCAACATCTACAAGCACAGGGTTTTTGCCGACAGTCTTGTTGGCATCAATTTCAACTAAATTGATATTCATAATTTTACCTCCGAAAAAATAATTTATCATCGATGACAGCTAAATTATATCATCGGCAAATTACATTCAACAGGCGATTTACTGTGTTCCCTTTTTTCGCATTCTGTGTTATAATAAAAATTTTTCATACAGCTAATGCATCTTTAATTCTATATTTTTTCTTATACTCCACCTTCTTTTTATCCGAAATCGGCATTTTATCAATCGTTTCATCTATTCTCTGATTTATTTCGTTAATCGTATTCGGAACTTCTTCGAAAAAATTTATATTTTTGCTGTAATACGGAATAAAATCAGAATTGACTTTCTTTAAAACGCTCCAATATATTTTTGATGCGGGGCATTTACCCTCACAAATTCCTGCTTTATTGAGCAGAAATTTGCTCAGTCTGTAATCGACATTAAGCACCAAAACTGCACGAATTATTGTGTCGGGTTTCATATCAAGATCATATCGGTTTACTATATGATCAACAGTTCCCTCGCCAAATCCGTACGCATCTCTATAATCAGCTCTTGAAACATTCATTGCTTCAAGAAGCTTGGTGAACGCCAAACCGATTGTATCGGCTTTGATCTGTTCAATAAATTTTTCAGTAGATAAAGTAATTGCGGCATCGCTTTTCATGATTGCCCACAAAACGCAATAGCCATGTATAAACCAAAAGTTTATATTGCATATATAAACTCCTTTCATTTTAAATTGATGTTTTTGCCGACTGAATCGGCGCCCAAACATCGCAGGCGTTTGCCTGAATTTCATGTGAGGCAACTGCACATAGTTAATGTTTTATCTGTCATCAGGTCTGTTTCAACCTATGTTTTTACTTTATCACTGTTAATAACATCTTAATTTGATGTCGTTCTTTATTTTCTTATCGCCTCCTTAACACGGCTGTCGGGATGTGGCATTATCTTGCAAACAAAAAGAGAGTACAAATAAAAATTGTACTCTCTTTATATACAATATTCTGTTTTTAGTATTCAAAAGGGCATACTACCCCCATCTTAATGCAATCTCTCTTTTTCAAATATCTCAATGTGACACCGTCACAAATCAATTCTTGACCATACGAAGTGCTTCTACACTTTTATAAATAAAAAGGAGCTACGAAGAATGGAGTCTTAAACTTCATTTCTTCACAATCCCTTGTTATCCCTTATATAATAGTTTAGGTCTGTCTTTGTTTTTTAAACGCACCCATAATCGGATATAGCTATCCTTCAGGTGCTTCCTTGCCCTCTTGATTTAAAAAAATCTCAAACAAGGTGGCGACACATAAATCAGTATGTGTCTCACGATCTGATTGATAATCAGATACTAATTAATCACAGCGTCCCTCATATTTCTCTATATGCGGACTGCGACCGTCAATATTGCAGCGGTACATACTTCTTTTGAGTATTATCCTTTTCTGCAATCTAATCGTTTTACAGATTGACGAATTCTAACCTATCCAAAGGGAACGACTGTACATTGTCAACACCTATATATTATCACATTATCTTTTCGTTTTCAAGTGTTTTTTTGCTTTAGTTACTTTAGGAATTAACTACTATTTCGTCAGTAAATGCCTAATCATAAAACTCAACCATAGCTCTCAACGCAAAAAGGATACACATCAAAGTTGTACCCTTTTATTCTTCATATTTATCTTTCACGACGGATAAATTGAACGCAATTCACCCATTCAGTCCTGCCTTCTATTGATACTATCTCAAGCAGTAAATAATTCAATGTAGGTTCATCACGATTCACCACTAAATTATCAAAATACAAATTCTTTGTAAAAAGAATTCAGTCGAATAGCATTGAAATGACAGGTAAATTGTGATAAAATATATACAAAAGTTACATCATTTGGCAATACATTTGATTCAAATATAGTAATATTTCAGTTGCAAAGTCAGGTATTATTTATGGAACTTATTAACAACACTACCAAAACGCTCAAAGATGATTTGTCCGTTGAGATAAAAAAAGGAAGCAAACTTTCCATTGCCGCTGCTTGTTTTTCAATTTATGCATTTCAGGAATTAAAAAAGCAATTATCCGGAATTGATGAACTTCGTTTTATTTTTACCTCTCCTACTTTCACTACTGAAAAAGCTCCTAAAGAAAAGAGAGAATTTTATATTCCCAGACTAACCCGTGAAAAAAGTTTATATGGTACAGAGTTTGAGATAAAGTTAAGAAATGAACTCACTCAAAAGGCAATTGCCAAAGAATGTGCCGAGTGGATAAAAAAGAAAGTTACATTTAAGTCGAATATAAGTGATAAGACAATTCAGGGCGGTATTGTAGTAGATGAAGTTGGATACACACCGATAAATAACTTTACAACAATTGAGCTTGGTTGTGAAAAGGGCAATGTAATCAGCACAACTATTGTTAAGGATAATTCATTGGCAAAGACATTGCTTGCGGATTTTAATGAAATTTGGAACAATAGTAAAGTATTGCAGGAAGTCACCGATGAGGTTATTGACAATATAACGGCTGCCTACAACGAAAATTCTCCTGATTTTATCTATTTTGTTACACTCTATAATATCTTCAACGAATTTCTTGAAGATATTTCAGAGGATGTTCTTCCTAATGAGGCAACCGGATTTAAAGAAAGCAAGATTTGGAATATGCTTTACAATTTTCAAAAGGATGCCGCTCTTGCAATCATCAATAAACTTGAAAAATACAACGGATGTATTCTTGCAGATAGCGTTGGTCTTGGCAAAACTTTTACTGCACTTGCTGTTATCAAGTATTACGAAAACAGAAACAAGTCTGTACTTGTTTTGTGTCCTAAAAAGCTGACAAACAACTGGAATACATATAAAGACAACTATATCAATAACCCTATTGCATCCGACCGTTTGAGATATGATGTGTTATATCACACCGACCTTAACAGAACACACGGTAAATCTAACGGTCTTGATCTGGATAGGCTAAATTGGGGCAACTATGATCTTGTAGTTATTGATGAATCGCATAACTTCCGTAATGGCGGAAAAATAATTGAAAATCCTGATGAAGATGATAAAGAAAACAGATATGTAAAACTTCTCAAAAAAGTAATTCGTGCAGGTGTGAAAACAAAAGTTCTCATGCTTTCTGCAACGCCGGTAAACAATCGTTTTAATGATTTAAAAAATCAGTTAGCACTTGCGTATGAAGGTCACACTGAGTACATTGACAAAAAATTGAACACCACTCGCTCTATTGACGATATATTTAAAAACGCACAAAGGGCATTTAATACTTGGAGCAAATGGGATGTTTCGGATAGGACAACAGACAATCTGCTGAAAATGCTTGATTTTGATTTTTTTGAAGTGCTTGACAGCGTTACAATTGCCCGCTCAAGAAAGCATATTCAAAAATACTACGATACTACGGATATAGGTACATTCCCGTCAAGGCTCAAACCAATATCACTCAGACCTAACTTAACTGATTTAAAATCAGCCATTACATATAATCAAATTTTTGAGCAGCTTATGCTCCTATCACTTTCAATATACACCCCCACCCACTATATTCAGGCAAGCAAAAAAGAAAAATATTCTGACTTATTTGGTAAAGATAAAGAAAAAATCGGATTCGACCAAATGGGTCGTGAGCAGGGTATTCGCAGACTTACTGCAATCAATTTGATGAAGCGTATGGAAAGTTCTGTTTATTCATTCAACCTTACGCTTACACGCATTAAGGCATTGATTGACAAAACCATAAAAGCGATTGACGATTTTAACAAGTTTACAGACACCAAACTTGACCTAACAGATATTTCTGATGTTGATGAATTTGACGATGAAGATCAGAATGTTGATGACCTTTTCTCTTTTGGTAAAAAAATAAAAATCAGTCTTGCCGATATGGACTATGTTTCATGGAGAAAAAGTCTGCAAAAAGATGCAGATATTCTTGAACTGCTTACTCTTATGGTTGGTGATATTACACCTGAACATGATTTAAAGCTGCAAGAACTGTTGAAAATAATTGACAACAAGATAAATCACCCGATAAATGAAGGCAATAAAAAGATAATTATTTTTACTGCCTTTGCTGATACGGCAGGATACTTATATGACAACGTAAGCACTTATGTAAAAACGAAATACGGTCTTAATACCGCAATGGTATCCGGTATGGTTGAAGGACGCACTACATGTCCAAATCTAAAGAAAGACTTGAACACAGTGCTTACATGCTTTTCTCCAATATCAAAAGACAAAAAATTGCTTATGCCAAATGATGATACAGAGATTGATTTGCTCATTGCAACTGACTGTATTTCAGAAGGTCAGAATTTACAGGATTGCGATTATCTTATTAACTATGATATACATTGGAATCCTGTCCGCATCATTCAGCGATTTGGACGAATTGACCGTATCGGAAGCAAAAATAAAGTCATTCAGCTTGTAAACTTTTGGCCGGATGTAACCCTTGATGATTATATCAATCTTAAAGCAAAAGTTGAAACACGAATGAAAATTGTAGATATGACTGCAACAGGCGATGACAATCTGCTAAGTGATGAAGAAAAGACCGACCTTGAATACAGAAAATCACAACTCAAACGCTTGCAAGAAGAGGTTGTTGATATTGAAGATATGTCAAGCGGTATTTCTATAATGGATTTGGGTCTTAATGAATTTAGACTTGATTTGCTTGAATATGTAAAGAATCATCCCGATATAGATAAAACACCTTTTGGACTTCATGCAGTCGCAAAAGCAAGTGATGAAATGCCATCCGGAGTTATCTATGTGCTAAAAAATCGCTCCAACAGCGTAAACATAGATAATCAGAACAGACTTCACCCATTCTATATGGTTTATATCAGTGAAGACGGACAAGTTATATGTGACCATTTGTCGCCAAAAGCAATGCTTGACAAAATGCGTTATCTTTGCAAAGGCAAAACTGAACCATACACAGACCTTTGCAAACAGTTTAACAAAGAAACCCGTGATGGCAAAGATATGTCAAAATTTTCAGACTTGCTAAGCGATGCCATTTCATCTATTATCGAAGTAAAAGAAGAAAGTGATATAGACAGTTTCTTGGGTGGTGGACAGGTCAGCTTTTTGACAAACGAGATTAAGGGTTTAGATGACTTTGAACTTATTTGCTTCTTAGTCGTAAGATGAGGTGATTATAATGCTCGGATTACCAAAGGCGACGGAAATGAGTAAGCAGCTTCCGAAAAAAGCTATTTATACTAAATTTCAAATGAATACAGCAGCAAAAGCAAAAATTGATGCTGATATTTCAAGAATCACGATAGTAAATGAAATTGCTCCCAATAAGGTTAATATTCCTGCCGGAGAAGATGTAAAAAGTTTTTTTGTTTTGCTTGTTTCACTCAAAAAGAAAAAATATGATGAAAAAACGATAGCCACGCTTTCTAAGTTGATACCGCAGAATATTTTATTTGTTCTTGAATATGAGAATGAAAGCAGACTTGCTATTTACCATACAAAGGTAATGCAGACAGAATGGAAACCTACTGAAAATCAACAAATTGAACTTCATGGACTTAACCTTGATACAGTCTGGGAGAACATTGTTAAGAGTTTGGAGTGTGGAGTGTGGAATGAAGAGTTATCACTCGACGAAAACATTGCACTACATAACAAACAGGAGCAACTAAAAAAACAAATAGAAAAACTTGAAAAACAAGCGAGGGCTGAAAGGCAGCCGAAGAAGAAGTTTGAACTTGTTAGAAAAGCGAAAGAACTAAAAGAAGAGCTTTCCTCATTGAGTTCTTCCACAAATAACATGTTGAATATGGAGCAATAATTTAAAAATCAAAATCATTACTATTGGGCAGAATTTATAATTAGGTATGTATACTGTATAAAAATCAACAACAAATTGGAGTGATAAAATGCCATTAAACAGCAAATCAATAGAAACGCTTTCAGTTAATGCCGTAAAAAACAGTATCGTAACATCAGAGTTTCTTGACCAGTTTATTGCAGATAATGATAAAGAACCATCTTGGGACGGCTTTGTCTATATTTACGGGGATAAATCTAAGAAAAAAAGTACACTTAAAGGCAGAATGCCAGTACAAGTAAAGGGCAAGGAATGCGATGACCATTCAAAAGAGACAATTTCTTTTTCAATGACAACGGTAGACTTGAAAAATTATCTTTATGACGGAGGTTGCGTACTCTTTGTTGTATACATTGGAAACGGTGGTTTGACTAATAAAATTTATTATGCGGAACTCACCCCTGTAAAAATAAGGCAGTTATTAGAGAAAGCAAAAAAACAATGTAATAAAACGGTTCACTTAAAAGAGTTCCCGTCAGACAACAATAAGAAAGCTACGATTTTTCTTAATTGCTTACAAAATTGTCAAAAGCAGGCAAGTTTTAAGGAAGGCAAATTGCTTAGTCTAGAAGAGTTGAGAGACCAGGGTGTGCTGGAAAATATACTTATACCATTTTCAGGCGTGGGATATACTGACCCCCAAATGGCACTTATAAAAAACGAGGTTTACCTATACGCAAAGATTAAAGGGAGTTCTATTCCGCAACCTATAGACATTATTCCCCAAGATATTTATACTCAAGAAGTGGTAGATGCCTTAATTACGATTGACGATCAACTTTTTTATACTAATTATCGGATTATAAAAAGTGCAAAAGAAATTACTATTTGCTACGGTGATAGTTTAAAAATGCAGTTCAGCGAAAACAATCCTTCCTGTAAAATCAATTATAAAAATTCAGAAAAAATTCGTATATTATCAAAAGACCTTGATTTTATGCTAACTATTTTAGATAAAGGATATTTCAAGGTTAACAACATTAAAATTCCATTTGATCGTAATGGAGTGGATTCATCAAATTTTGACATAGAAAATGAACGAAAACGCCTCAGTTTTGTAAAAGATATTGTTAGAGTTCTTGATATGTTAGGTTGCTCTGAGGATATCGACATAAATGATATGACCGATGGAGATTGGAGAAATCTTGAACGTTTAACAGTAGCCTTTTTAGAGAAAAAACCGGTTAAAGGACTTAAAAAAGATTTACCACACGTTATCTTCTTGAAAATTGGAAAATTAAAATTTGCATTATATCTAAAGCAATACGAAGAAAAAGGCACATATGAAGTATATGATTTTTTCAAAACTGATATTCCTGTTGCTTTTGAGGATAAAAATAACGCTGAAAAAATGCTTCCAATTTCCCAGTATAGTATTTTGCACAAAAACGACTTCTTAACTTTAAACAATATAAACTTTGACGTTTTACTTCCTTCATTTCAAAAAGCAGAACATCACTATGAAACATTTAACAGAGCAAACTTGTTTTTACTTGAATTGCTAAATGCTTTTGATAAAGCTGATAAAACAAGAAAAGAAAAAATTTTAAAGGTTTGCAAGGACTTTAGTGATTGGATTTCTGAAGCCCCTGAAGATGAACTCGATTATCAAATTAAAATTCTAAATAAACTTCAAACTACAAAAAGATGGAGAGATTTCAATATTGATGAAATTGGAATTTTATATTCAATGGTAGAAAATAAAAGCACGCGAGAAGATTGTATTGTTGGCGCATATTTACTGTTAGATCAGCAGCAAGCGGCAGAAATACATTTTAAAAAATTATCAGAAAGAGAACAGAAAAACTTCAAAGAGTATCCAATATATCATTTTTGGAAAGCGGAGGAAAAATGCAATGGACAAATTAAAAATGCAGACAGTTAATAAGGCTGATGAGAATTTTAAGAGATTAGCAGAAATGTTTCCTAATGCAGTGACAGAGGCAAAGGATGAGAACGGTGAAGTAGTTCGTGCTATTGATAAAGATGTACTTATGCAGGAAATAAACACAAAGGTGGTTGACGGCAAAGAGGAACGCTATCAGTTCACTTGGCCTGACAAGAAGAAGTCGGTTCTTCTTGCCAATGCACCGATAAATAAAACCCTCCGTCCTTGCAGGGAAGAAAGCGTTGATTTTGATAATACAGAAAACCTCTATATTGAGGGCGATAATCTTGAAGTGCTAAAGCTTTTACAAGAAACTTATCTTGGTAAAATTAAAATGATATACATAGACCCTCCTTATAACACAGGCAATGACTTTGTGTATGCAGATGATTTTGCTCAAAGCACAGATGAATACCTTGAAAACAGTGGTCAGTTTGATGAAGAAGGCAATCGCATGGTGCAGAACACCGAGAGCAATGGTCGCTTTCATACCGATTGGCTGAATATGATTTACCCTCGCTTGAAAATAGCAAAAGACCTATTAGCTGATACTGGTGCTATTTTCATTAGCATCGACGATAATGAAGTGGAGAATCTCCAGAAACTTTGTGATGAAGTTTTCGGAGAATCAAATTATGTTGCAACATTCCCTTGGAGAAAAAGAACCGCAAAGTCTGACGTGCCTTTTGGAGTTTCACAAGATTACGAATGGATTATTTGTTATTCCAAAACAAATGCTTTTATTGCAAGTGTTGAAGGCAAGGAAAGAAAGTATTTTATTAGTGACGATTATCCTAATAAACCGTGGAGAATCCATGATTTAACCAAGCAGACAACGGCAAGTGAACGACCAAATAGCTATTTTACTATTATAAATTATAAAAATGGAGATGAGTATCCTTGCAACCCAAACGCTACTTGGCGTATTACTAAGGAAACATTTGATGATTACTACAAAGCGGGGCGGCTTGTGTTTCCTGGCGATTATCCGTTCTTGAATATTTCCAAGCCTGTATTGAGATATTGGAAAGAAGACGATATGAAAAAAGCAGGAGATAGTTTTGGACGTGTTGCTGTAAGTACAAAATTCCCAGATAATATTGGTATGTCACAAGATGGAACAAAGGAAATTACAGACCTGATGAAATCAAAGGTGTTTAATTTCCCAAAGCCTTCATCATTGATTAAATTCCTTGCGAGTGTTCACACAAGTAGTGATGACTATATAATGGACTTCTTTTCCGGTTCTGCAACAACCGCTCACGCAGTAATGCAGTTAAATGCCGAAGATGGCGGACACCGTAAGTTTATTATGGTTCAACTTCCTGAAGAAACAGATAAAAAGAGTGAGGCATACAAAGCCGGTTACAAAAACATCTGTGAAATCGGCAAAGAGCGTATTCGTCGTGCGGGACAGAAAATTAGGAATGAGCAATTAGGAATTAAGAATGAAAGCGATAACTCCTCACTCCAAACTCCTAATTCCTCACTTGACACCGGTTTCCGTGTATTGAAATGCGACAGCTCTAATATGAAAGATGTGTACTACAACCCTGCCGAGTATGAGCCGTCTCTTTTCTCAAGCCTTGAAAATAACATTAAAGAAGACAGGACGCCGGAAGATTTACTGTTCCAAGTAATGCTTGACCTTGGAATTTTGCTTAGCAGCAAAATTCAAGTTAGGAGTGAGAAAGTAGGAATGAGGAATTATTCTTACTTTGATGTTGAGGATGGATATTTGATTGCTTGCTTTGACAAAAACATTGATGAAGAAGTCATCACGGCTATTGCCAAGCAAAAACCATATTATTTTGTTATGCGTGACAGCTCTATGGCAAACGATAGTGTTGCAACCAACTTTGAGCAGATTTTCGCCGCATATAGCCCTGATACAGTAAGGAAGGTGCTATGATAATTCATAATGCATAATTCACAATTCATAATTGAGGAATACTATGAAAACAGATAATATTATTGTAGAAAAGAGTAAAGCTTTCGCTATTAGAATTATAAATTCATACAAATATCTTTGTGAAGAGAAACACGAATATATTTTGTCAAAACAACTTCTTCGTTCAGGAACGAGCATAGGGGCAAATGTTAAAGAGGCTATACGAGGACAAAGTAAAGATGATTTTATCCACAAACTGAATATATCACTTAAAGAGGCAAGTGAGTCAGAATATTGGATTGAGTTGCTATTTGAAACCGACTATATTACAAAGCAACAATTCGACAGTCTTATTGGTGATTGTCGGGAGCTTATTAAGCTACTAACCTCTATTATTAAAACAAGCCGAAAGGAGGGTAAATAATTCATTATGCATTATGCATTATGAATTATGAATTGATTTGAAGTTTAATTTTAAGATTCAACAATATCAAACGGATGCAGTTGACGCTGTTATAAATGTCTTTAACGGTCAAGGCTTTCATGATAAAACAAATTACATCCGTGACCTTGGTAATAAAAATCAAACCGATGCGCAGATGACCATTAACACTCCCGATGAAGAATTTGATGTTATAAATGACATAGGATATAAAAACGAGCTTGTTGAACTTTCTGACGAGCAGTTATTACAAAATATTCATACCCTGCAAAGTCAGAATAACATAAAGCTCTCCCCTTCCCTTGTAAAAGATTTGGGTAGATGCAGTCTTGATATTGAGATGGAAACAGGTACCGGTAAAACCTATGTATATATCAAAACTATGTTTGAGCTAAATAAAAAATACGGCTGGAGCAAGTTTATTGTGGTGGTACCGAGCATTGCTATTCGTGAAGGTGTAAAGAAATCGTTTGAAGTAACCACTGATCACTTCATGGAATACTACGGCAAAAAAGCTCGTTTCTTTATCTATAACAGCTCTAACTTAAATCAGCTTGATAACTTTTCATCAAACTCAGGCATCAATGTTATGATTATAAATACACAAGCTTTTGCTACATCTCTTAAAGAAGGCGGTAGAAGCAAGGAGTCCCGTATTATTTATTCAAAGCGTGATGAATTTGCATCTCGCCGTCCAATTGATGTTATCAAAGCAAATCGTCCAATTTTAATTCTTGATGAGCCACAGAAAATGGGCGGTGATGTAACACAAAAGGCATTGAAAAACTTTAATCCGCTTTTCAGTCTTAACTATTCTGCTACCCACGCAAAACACCATAATCTTGTTTATGTACTTGATGCTCTTGATGCATTCAACAAAAAACTTGTCAAAAAAATTGAAGTTAAAGGTTTTGAAGTTAAGAATTTAAGAGGAACTGACAGCTATCTATATCTTGAACAAATTGTGTTATCGCCAAAGAAACCGCCAATGGCGAAAATTGAGCTTGAAATCGGACATAATAAGTCAATTAACCGAGAAACACGAATTCTCGGTGTAGATGATAACTTGTATTATAAATCCGAAGAAATGGAACAGTATAAGGGTTATACCATCTCTGAAATTAACCCTCTTTATGGTACAGTAACTTTCACTAACGGCAAAGTAATCAAAACCGGAGATGTTGTTGGAGATATTTCTGAAAACGATATGCGCCGTATTCAAATTAGAGAAACCATACTTTCTCATTTTGAAAAAGAAGAAAAACTCTTTGACAAGGGAATTAAATGTCTATCATTATTCTTCATTGATGAAGTTGCAAAATATCGTCAGTATGATGAAAACGGAGATGAAGTTCTTGGTGAGTACGGCAAGATATTTGAGCAGGAATACATCAGTGTATTAAACGACTATGTAACATTACTCGATACCCCGTACCAAAGATATTTAAAGTTCATCTGTAGTGATGCAACTAAAGTACATACAGGTTACTTTAGTATTGATAAAAAAGGTCATGCTATTGACAGTAAATTAAAGCGTGGCAGTGAATTTTCCGATGATATTTCAGCATATGACCTTATCTTAAAGAACAAAGAAAGATTGCTTTCATTTGACGAGCCTACAAGATTTATATTTTCTCATTCCGCACTTCGTGAGGGTTGGGATAATCCAAATGTTTTTCAGATTTGTACACTCAAACACTCCGATAGCAACACTGCAAAGCGTCAAGAAGTCGGTCGTGGACTTCGTTTGTGCGTAAATCAGAACGGCAATCGTATGGATGCGGAAAGTTGTGGCGAATCTGTACATGATATAAATACCCTAACGGTTATTGCAAGCGAAAGCTATAAAACATTTGTTACGGATTTGCAGTCGGATATTAAATCTGTACTTTATGACAGACCTACTGTTGCAACAAGTGAATATTTCAAAGGCAAGTATGTTAAGGTTGATGATGTACCTACGCTCATTGACGATAAAACCGCAAATAAAATTTACAAATATCTTATCAAAAATGATTATATTGATGATGACGATAAGGTTACTGACAAATATCGTCAAGAAATTAAGAGTGGTACTGTCGCTGAACTACCGGAAGAATTAAAACCTATGGCGGATGGTATACATACGCTTATTCAGTCTGTATATGATGACAACATTCTTCAAGATATGTTTACAGATGGTCACGAAACAAAAGTCAAAGATAATCCTCTTAATGATAACTTTGCCAAAAAAGAATTTCAGGCATTATGGAACGAGATAAACCACAAATACGCTTATACAGTAGAATTTGACAGCAATGAACTTATACAAAAAGCCATTGCTCATATTGATGATAAATTATTTGTTACTGAACTTCAATACACCACAACTGTCGGTCATCAAAAAGAAGAAATGAATGAATACGAAGTTGAGCGTGGAGCTTCCTTTACCAGCGAAAAAACGAGAGTACAAACACTTAGACACACTGAAACAAGTCAAGTCAAATACGATCTCATTGGCAAAATTACTGAGGGAACATCATTAACAAGAAAAACTGTATCAGCAATTTTACAGGGCATAAATATCAAAAAATTCTATATGTTTAGAAATAATCCTGAAGAATTTATTACAAAGGTTATCAGGCTTATCAATGAGCAAAAAGCTACAATGATTGTAGATCATATTTCTTACGATACTATTGAAGGAAAATACGATAGCACAATCTTTACAGCCGAAAAAAATACGCAGAGCTTTGATAAGGCTTTCCTTGCAAAAAAAGCAATTCAGGATTATGTGTTTACGGATGGTTCTGCTGAAAAGAGTATTGAAAGAAGATTTGCAGAAGATTTGGATGCAGCGGAAGAAGTATGTGTTTACGCAAAACTTCCGAGAACATTTCAAATACCTACTCCCGTCGGCAATTATTCTCCTGACTGGGCTATCGCTTTCTACGAAGGAACGGTTAAACATATCTTCTTTATTGCTGAAACAAAAGGAACAATGGAAACGCTTAATCTTAGACCAATAGAGCAAGCAAAGATTTCTTGTGCCAAAAAATTGTTTAATGAAATGTCAACAAGCAATGTTGTTTACCATGATGTTGACAGTTACCAAAGCTTATTAGACATTATGAATTCAATATAAACAAAGAAGAAAAGTCGAGTTTGTGTATTCAACTTGACTTTTCTTCATACAACATAGTAATACACATTAAAAAAGTGAATACAAAACTAACAAATAAATGAAACAACTATAATACTTGTCAAATAAATACTATGGAAAATATAAGAATCAACAAAGTGCAGAAAGCGGCATTCGAACTAATTCAATCAGATGCAAGATTTTTAAATACAATAATTGATATCAATACAAATGCTAAAAATATTGATAGTAATTTTTTAATGATGTGTCAACCCTACATAGGAATATTTGCAGATGGTGCAGAACAATGGTGTCGAAAAATGGGGTTAGCCGCACCAGTGTTTAACAAAAAAGAAAAGACTTATTATTCTTCTCTTAGACAAGGGCATAAGCTTTTTGAAAAATCTTATAACGATTATACTAAAGCTCTAATGCATCAATTTTACAAAAGTGATAATTATTTCTTTAGAATAAGTGGATTGCGTAAAAATGCCTATTATAATGTAGGAACTGATATTTGCAATGGAGAATTCTGTGGCAATACAATTTTGTGTGCTTTACACACTCCCATTGATGATTTTGAAGATAAAAATTCAGGTGATTTCATTAGCGAGATGGGTGTAATCGTAGGTAAATTGGCTGCTTTTTTAGGGTGCAGAAACTTTCCTCCATATAATTACGATGATATCAATAACATAGTTATATATAAAGACTATCACTTTTATCACAATTGCCCATTAGTTTTAAAAAATGATGTAGGGTTTGTATTGTTTTCAATTCTTTGCAATATCAATTATGCAATAAAATTTGTTGAAAACTACTTCGTTGAAAACATTCTCCACAAATTCAAATTTGCCTATTTACAATATTATTACCTTTGCGACTTTATAAGGGAAATGAACGAATTACTAAACACCAAGTTGGAATTAAATAGTTCTCTTAAAAACAGAAATATTAGAAATTGCCTTGCACATTATGGACTAGGACAATTTATGAAAGAAACTGACATTGATAAAGAAGATATCCTTAAAGGCATAACGGTAAAAGCTTTCAATATGGAATACTACCATTGCAAAGAACTTCTTTACTATTACCTTAACAAATTAGCTATACAGATAAAGTACAAAATATTTTAGTACGCTATCCCAAAGGTAGAAAACTGAATTCTAACTGATTATCACTGATTTTCCGATATGTGAATCCTTCTTCTTTTCAGGCCCAATAATTTTTTATATTGCTGTATATGTCAATATTCTCTTGTCATAATAAAACCTCCTATTGTAGTTTCTTTAATTCTACCATAGAAGGTCATTTTTCATTATCCACTTTTTACGAACTTGTGCAAAGAATTATGGAAGTTATTGAACTGAGTAACAAAGCATTTATGGGTTATAATTTTCAATGAAAGTATTGATGATAAACAGATAAAGCGTTTGCTTTTGGTGTTTAGACAGTCTTTATAAACGGTCAAATAGCAGACAAAATTAAAGCTGAGGATATGGAAATTGTCCTCAGCTTTTGGTTGTTTTAGGGGGGATTTTTCGATGATTTTTGTGTGAATTTTGAATATTATGCATTGGCAGTTTTTTTGACTGATGAAATCTTGTAAGGGTTTTCTAAAAATTTTTCTAAAAAACTTTCTGAATTTTAGAAAATAAAGAACAATATATTAAATGTTGTTCAGTACTGTAAATTCCTGAGATTGCTGATGGTTACTGCATTTTTTGAACTTTGTGGCATTGGGTGATACAAGATAATACCACTTCTGAGCCGTTCCAAAACCGCGTGCCGAGGGTTCAAGTCCTTCTGCCCCTGCCAAGCAAAAACGGCTTAAACAACAGTGTTTAAGCTGTTTTTTGATACATTTATAGTGTAACAATATATTATGGTTTATAAATCATAGGAAATTGAGTATAATTTAAATTTCGCCTGCTGAATTATTATAATATTATTTATGATTTTTAAAAACTTACACACTTTTCTTGACAAAGGCGGACAAAAAAGCTGTACCATAGAACTGCTTTTTTGCACAAATTGGGTCACATCTATTTACAACGCAGATGTCCGTTTTCATAAATATATACACTGCCTCCACAATAAGGGCACCTGACTGTCTGCGTTGACCTTACGCTCTCCAGAAACAGTACGCTTTTATCTTTATTAGGGCTGATTCCTATCTGTGTTCCTTTAAATCCTTGACTTTCAAATTCTCCTTCGATATCATCAAAATAGAGCATAGGTTTCTCTCCTCCATTGTTTGTCTTATCAACTACAATTTTGGAGCTTCCTATGCTCTTTTTCAATATTTACTTTTGATTATCCCACATTTTTCCGTGATGAGGGAATTTTATACTCATATGCTTTAGCATAATAAAATCCGTGCAAAAGGCACATAACCGTCATCGTTCTCGGTTATGTGCCTTCCTGTTTTTGTAAGGCTGTTTTTTCACAGCCACATAATTTTTATTAAAATCCGCAGAAAAACGGTTACGGTATTACTGCGCTATTGAAAAAAATTACTCGTAGAGCGGATATTTTTTGCAGATTTCTTCAACGCCTGCTCTAACCTTTTCCTTGCTGTTTTCATAGTCGTTAAGAACGAGGGTGATGTACTCGGCAATCTTGTCCATATCTTCCTCGTTAAGACCTCTTGTTGTAACAGCGGCAGTACCGATTCTTACACCGCTTGTTACGAACGGTGAACGAGGTTCGCCAGGAATTGTGTTCTTATTTACTGTGATGTAGCAATCGTCAAGACGAGCCTCAAGCTCCTTGCCGGTTACATCTGTGTCACGGAGATCCATAAGAAGAACATGGTTGTCCGTACCGCCTGAAACAAGCTTGTTGCCTCTTTTGAGAAGTCCGTCTGCAAGAGCCTTACAGTTAGAAACAATCTTTTTGCCGTACTCCTTGAACTCAGGCTTTAATGCCTCGCCGAAGCAAACAGCCTTTGCGGCGATGATGTGCATAAGAGGACCGCCCTGTGTACCGGGGAAGATAGCCTTGTCAATCTGCTTTGCAAATTCTTCACGGCAGAGGATAAGACCGCCGCGAGGACCACGGAGAGTTTTGTGTGTTGTTGTTGTAACGAACTCACAATACGGAACAGGGTTCGGATGAACACCTGCGGCAACAAGACCTGCGATGTGAGCCATATCAACCATAAGATATGCGCCTACTGCGTCGGCAATCTCACGGAGCTTTGCAAAATCAATGATTCTTGGGTAAGCAGACGCACCTGCAACAATCATCTTAGGCTTGCATTCCTTTGCAATTTCAAGAACCTTATCATAATCAATTCTGTGCGTTTCGGGATCAACACCGTATGGAACAAAATTGAAGTATTTACCTGAAATATTAACAGGTGAACCGTGTGTAAGGTGACCGCCTTCGTTAAGGTTCATACCCATTACCGTATCACCAGGATTAAGCATTGCAAAATATACCGCTGTGTTAGCCTGAGCGCCTGAGTGAGGCTGAACATTTGCGTGTTCGGCACCGAAAAGCTCACACGCACGCTGACGGGCAATTTCTTCAACTACATCAACGCACTGACAACCGCCGTAGTATCTCTTTCCCGGATAACCCTCGGCATATTTGTTTGTGAGCAAGCTACCCATTGCAGCCATAACTGCCGGAGAAACGATGTTTTCACTTGCGATAAGTTCAAGGTTTCTGCGCTGTCTTTTAAGCTCGTCTGTCATTGCGTTACCGATTGCGGGATCGTACTCGTTGAGGTAATCAAGAGTAGCGATATTTGTTTTTTCACTCATTGTTACATTCCCCTTATATTTTTATTTTAGAATACTGTGTATCCTGTTTGAATTTATGTCATTGCAACGAAAGGGCTTTTTGCCTTAATTCGTACAAATCATCAAGCGTTTTAATTTTTCCTGCTTCGTTTCTCAAAGCTGCCGCACCCTTTATGCCCTTGAAATAGCCGACTACAAGTTTTCTTGCCTGAAGCATTGCCATATGCTCACCCTTGTATTCAACCATTTTGCCGATATGTTCAATCATTACACCGAGCCTTTCTTCAAGGTCGGGAGTGTGAATTTTAACATTCGGGTTTTCAAGGTATGCGTTAATCTGCGAGAAAATCCACGGATTCCCGAGCGTTGCCCTACCAATCATAACAAGGTCACAGCCCGTGATGTTCATAACCTTCTTTGCCCTTTCGGCACTGTCAATGTCTCCGTTTGCGATTACGGGAACGCTGACGGATTCTCTTACAGCCCTTATGATATCGTAATCAACGGGAGGCTTGTAATACTGCTGTCTTGTTCTGCCGTGAACGGTGATTGCCGCCGCACCTGCCGATTCGCAGATTTTTGCAACTTCAACGGCATTTACGCTGTCATCATCCCAACCCTTGCGGATTTTTACGGTTACGGGTATGTCGGTAACGGCTGTCACAGCCTTGACGATTTCTCCGCAAAGCCGAGGATTTTTCATCAATGCACTTCCGCTGCCGTTTGAGCTTATCTTCGGAGCGGGGCATCCCATATTGATGTCAATTATATCGGGTTTGTTTTCAAGTGCGTGCTTTGCGGCATCAGCCATACATTTCGGGTCATCACCGAAAATCTGGATTCCGCAGGGACGCTCCAAGTCTGAAATTTCCATCAGCTCCTCGCTCTTTTTACTGTTGAAAGAAAGCGCCTTTGAGCTGACCATTTCGCTTACGCAGTATGCCGCACCGAATCTTACGCAAAGCTCACGGTAAGCCCTGTCGCTTACACCTGCCATGGGTGCGAGAACTGCGTGGGATTTCAGCGAAACGCCGCCGATGTTGAGATTGTTCATATTTTTATTTTTACACATTTAATGCTGTTACCTTATTCTTTTTCTTGCACCGACTTTTGTGCTGATCATCACAACCGCAATTACAACTATCCCAAGACCTACGCAAATCCACGAAACAATTCCCGCCGTGTAGCTTGTGGAATACTTTTTTTCGCTGACTGTTTTTGCGATTGTCGGCGCCTGAAATTCCGTTGAATCGGGTGCCTGAGTTTCAACATACTGGTTCTGATACTGTGTTTCTTCCTGTACCGGAGCTTCTGTTGTTTCAGGCTGAACATACTCAGTTGTGGGTTCTTCCGTTTCGGGCGCAACATACTCGGTCGTAGGCGCTTCGGTGTAAACAGGCTCGGTATAAATCGGCTCTGTGTATTGCGGTTCGGTTTCATCTGGAACATACTCCGTCACAACAGGCTCTGACTGTGAGTCGGGGACCTGCGGATCGTCCTCTCCTACCGCAAAGGCTGTTATTGAACAAACCGACAGTGCAAGAACCGCAAGCAAGGTCGGAAGTATTCTTTTCCTAAAAATTTTCTTAAAATCTGACTTCATATTTAATACCCCGTTCGTTTTGCGTGGCACACATTTTCATACATATACTACGATTATAGCAAAAGCAAGCGTTCATTGCAAGATTTCAGACAATTTTTCTGCACACATTTAATGCTCAAACAACAAAAAGTCGGAAAACCGATTGCAAAACCGATTTTCCGATTTGATTATTATGTCAAATTTTTGAGCGTTTTTTAGCCTTTGGCATAACAAGACTGTAGCTTTCGTCAATCAGCGGAAAGATTTCTTCCTTGCTCACAGAGCCGTCAAGCAAAATACTTATCCACTTGTCCTTGTTCATATGATAGGCAGGCAGAAATCCGTTTTTTAATCTGAGTGAGCCGACAAGAATCGGGTCGCACTTGACATTCATCACATCAATAAAGCCCTCACCGTCAAGCCCTAAAATCTGCCTTTTGACACGCATAACTATTGCGTACCATTTGCCCGACATCATATTCCGCAGAACCGCATTATCGGGACTGTTCTCCCACGGATATTCGGGTTCTGTTCCGTATGTGCTAAGGGCATAGTTTAAAATTACATCTCTGTTCATGGAACACCTTACACTACCTTATATTTTTTAAAAATATATCTCTTAAAAAATCTGTAACACCGTTAGCGGAATGAATTGTTGCTATCATTAACTCGTCTGTGTCAATATCCGAAAAGTTAAAGTCATAACCGTTGTGCCGTATCAACTGCGAAATAAATAATCTTTGTGTTCTGCCGTTTCCCTCTCTAAATGGGTGTAGCATATTTGTTGTGCAGTAAAAATCGACTATTTCATCAACAAACTCTATTTTATCTAAATTTATAAACAAATGTTTTGATTTGAGATAGTCAAAACTCTTTCTACACATTTCTTCAAGATTATATGCACTGCAAAATGAAGTTCCTTTTTTTGAGATGTCAATACTTCGCAATTCACCAGCCCAAGAATACAAATCTTCAAATAAAAACTTATGGATAGCTTTGTAGTGATTAAAATCAAAACTTTCAAGCAATGGATTGCGTTCCCATTCAGATGATTTTGCAAATGTAATATCGGCTTCTATCGCAGATAACTGTTCTTCATCTCTTATATCAAATTTATTTATTAAGCATAAAGTGTTTGGATAACAATCATCTGTAAGTGAATTAACATTGTATGCCATTAAGCCTTAACTCCTGCTTTTTTCTTAACGAGTGAAATATATTCCTGCATTGTGATTTCGTTACGCAGTAATTTTTGACACCATTCTTTGCTTTTGCTGTCAATGGTATAGCCTTCCATTTCAACTGATGCGGCAGCATTTTCCATTATCTGTTCAATCGGCTTATTACCGTTCACAGTAACACTCCCTTTCGTGAAATCTGAACTTCATATCATTTTATCATAACAAAGACATATGTCAACCAAAAGGTGAAAATCATTCGCCAAAGCTGATGCCCATTTTTCTTGCTGTTTCAACAACCTCGCTGTCTTTCGGAACGCTCTTGAGCTTGCCTGCGATGTCCTCAAGCGGAACGGCAACTACCTTATTATTTACAAGGGCAACCATTTTGCCGTAGTCTTTATTGATAATAAGCTCTGCGGCTTTAACGCCGAAACGAGTTGAAATCACACGGTCATAGGCATCGGGACTGCCGCCTCTCTGGAAGTGACCCGGTACTGTAACCCTTGTTTCCTGACCTGTTGCCTCCTCAATATCATGGGCAATCTGATAGGAAATTGACGGATATTTCATCTCTGCAACAGCGGCTTTTCTCTGCTTTTTCGGCAAAGCGGCAATCTTTTTTGAAATTGCACCCTCGGCAACTGCAAGAATTGAGAAGTTCTTACCGCTTGCTGTTCTCGCCTTGATTGTCTTGACAACGGAATCTATATCATACGGAATTTCGGGGATAAGGATAATATCCGCACCGCCTGCAATACCTGCATAAAGTGTGAGCCAACCAACCTTATGTCCCATAACCTCAATAATGAAAACTCTGCCGTGAGATGTTGCGGTTGAATGGATACAGTCGATTACATTTGTTGCAATATCAACGGCACTCTGAAAACCGAATGTCTTGTCTGTTCCCCAAAGGTCGTTGTCGATTGTCTTAGGAAGTGAAACCACATTGAGTCCTTCTTCACGAAGAAGATTTGCGGTTTTTTGAGTTCCGTTGCCGCCGAGTACAACAAGACAGTCAAGGCCAAGCTTTTTGTAATTCTTCTTCATAGCCTCAACCTTGTCAACGCTGTTCTCGTCAACAACACGCATAAGCTTGAACGGCTGTCTTGATGTGCCGAGAATCGTACCGCCCATTGTGAGAATACCCGAAAAATTCTCGGGTTTCATCTTTCTTGTTTCGCCGTAGATAAGACCTCTGTAGCCGTCAATAATGCCGATGATTTCAACATCATTGCCAAGCTGATTATAAAGTGTTTTTGCAACGGCACGGATTGTTGCGTTAAGTCCCTGACAATCACCGCCGCTTGTTAAAATGCCTACTCTTTTCATTGTTCGGAGTCCTCCTTTTTCACTTCAACGGGTACAATCGGAGTTCCGACAGTGCTCGCATATGTTTTTTTCATTGCCTGCTTTTGAGCCTTTAACGCAAGCTTTGAAAAGAATTTCTGACAATTCATCTTATGCTTGCCGCGCTTGTCAACAGACTTATATACACCTGTTGAAAGCTGTTGGCGTGCATTTACGGTATCCTTAAATGAAACCGTGATAACCTCCTGCACACGCTTTTTGATATCCTCGTCCTCAACAGGGAACACAAGCTCAACTCGTCTGTCGAGGTTTCTCGGCATCCAGTCGGCACTTCCCATATAATAAAGCGGATTTGAATTGTTTTCAAATATGAATATTCGGCTATGCTCCAAAAGCTGACCGACAATTGAAACTACTCTGATGTTCTCGCTGAATCCATGGACTCCCGGAACAAGACAGCAGATACCTCTTACGATGAGGTCAATTTTTACGCCTGCGTTTGACGCGTCGTACAAAAGGCTGATGATTTCAGGATCAACAAGCGAGTTCACCTTTGCGGTAATTTTGGCCGGAAGTCCGAGCTTTGCGTTCTCGGTTTCCTGAATAATCATAGCCTCAAAGAACGGACGCATTCCGTGAGGTGCAACGATAAATTTGTTGTATTCAGGCGGAGTTGAGTAACCTGTCAATACATTAAAGAGTGATGATGCGTCAACACCGTATTCTTCACGGCAGGTGAACATACCGATATCGGTATAGAATCTCGCCGTGCTGTCGTTATAGTTACCCGTACCCATATGCAGATATCTTCTGATTCCGTCCTTGTCTTTTCTTACTACAAGACAGATTTTGCAGTGGGTTTTAAGTCCTGTAAGACCGTAAATTACATGACAGCCCGCCTTTTCAAGCTTTGTTGCCCACTGAATGTTGTTTTCCTCGTCAAATCTCGCCTTGAGTTCAACAAGAACAGTTACCTGCTTGCCGTTTTCAGCCGCCTTGATAAGAGCCGCAACAATCGGTGAATTTCCGCTGACACGGTACAAGGTTTGCTTGATGGCAAGAACATTCGGATCGGTTGCCGCCTTTTTGACAAAATCAACCACAACATCAAAGCTTTCATAAGGATGATGCACAAGTCTGTCCTTTTCACGGATAGCCTTAAAAATATCATCATAACCGCAGAATTCCGCAGGCGGATTTACTGGAACGATTGGTTCAAAGCACATATCCTCACAGCCCTTAATGTGAGCAAATTTTGAAAGGAATGTAAGGTCAAGAGGACCTCTCTGAAAGTAGATTTCACGCTCCGTAACATCGAGAGCGTCAACAAGAAATTCACGAATTTCTCGGTTGCATTTCTTGCCGAATTCAAGACGGACAGGCTCTCCTCTCTTACGCTTTCTGATTGACTTTTTAATTTCAGCCATAAGATCCTCGGTATCCTCGTCAATGTCAAGGTCGGAATCTCGGGTGATTCTGAAAGGATCGTACTGCTTAATGTTGTAAAGCTCAAAAAGCTCACCGAGGTGCATTGCGATTATTTTTTCAAGCAGAATAAACGCTCTGCCCTCGTGAGTCGGAAGCTCAAGAAATCTCGGAAGAATTGACGGAACCTGAACCAATGCGAAAAATTCTTCATTCTCGGCATTTGTAAGGCGAACCGCAATGTTAAGACTTTTGTTTGCAAGCATCGGGAACGGACGGCTTGTATCAACAGCCATAGGCGTCAATACGGGGAAAACTACTTTTTTAAAGTATTCCTCAACAAACGCTTTCTGGTCGCCGTCAAGCTCGTCAGCCTCTTTGAACACAATGCCTGCCGAACGAAGTGACGGAATTATTGAACGGTTGTAACAGCTGTACTGCTTTTTGGCAAACTCATGAATTTTTTCAACAAGTCCGTCCATAACCTCCGTAGGAGTCATACCAGATGCGTCACGGCTTGTTCTGCCGTGATGAATCTGGTCAAGGACACCTGCAACACGAACCATAAAAAATTCGTCAAGGTTCGATGACGTAATTGAAAGGAAGTTGCATCTTTCCATAATTGGGTTGGTCTTTTTGAACGCCTCTTCAAGCACTCTTGCATTAAAATCAACCCAGCTTAATTCTCTGTTAGTATAAGGCATCTTTTGCCATTTTGACATAAGCTTTGCCTTTTCGGATGTTTTTTTATTGTTGTTTTTTGAATTTGACATATAATTCACCACCATAAAAACTGATATATAACCCAATTTAATATATCTGATTAAGTATAAAATACGAAACGGATTATTTCAAGCGAATTGCACTAAATTTTACCTTTGGCAACGGATTCTTTACATATATTTTACAATAGCACAAATAAAATTGATTTGCAATAGATTTGACAAAATTCGCAAAGATAAAACCAAAATTTTCTTTTTGCAAAATATTCAAAAAATTCCAAAAAATATTGTTTTAATCTCTGTATTATGTTATACTTGCGTTGATTGCTTTATTTACAGATTTTAAAAAATTCTAAAGAAAATGAGAGGTAATTATCATGAGTAAAAAAAGGGGAAGCTTTTCCGGCGGACTCGGATTTGTATTTGCCGCTGCGGGAAGTGCAGTAGGCTTGGGAAATCTCTGGAGATTTCCGTATTATGCAGCTAAGTACGGTGGCGGAACATTTATCTTTATCTACATAATCCTTGCGCTTACATTCGGCTTTTCACTTTTGACTGCCGAAATCGCAATCGGCAGAAAAACAAAGCTAAGTCCGATTCTCGCCTACAAAAAGCTATGCAGCAAATTTTCGTTTTTAGGCTACCTTGCAACGCTTGTTCCTATAATCATTATTCCGTACTACTGCGTTATCGGCGGTTGGGTTACAAAATATATGTGCGTTTATGCACAGGGACTTGTTGCCCCTGCGGCACAGGACAACTTTTTCTCGGACTTTATTTCCGACCCGTTGTCACCCATTGTGTTTTTCTTAATATTTATGCTGTTGAGTGCAGTGGTAATTATGCTCGGAGTAAACAAGGGCATTGAGCGACTGAGCAAATTTTTGATGCCTGTTCTGCTTGTTCTGACAGTCGGAATTTCAATCTACACACTCACGCTCCCGAACGCAATGGAGGGTGTTTCGTACTACCTCATTCCCGATTTCAGCAAACTGTCAATTTGGACATTTGCGGCGGCACTCGGTCAGCTGTTCTTTTCAATGAGTATCGCAATGGGTATTATGGTAACCTACGGTTCATACACAAAGGATGAGGTAAACCTCACAAGGTCGGTTAACCAAATTGAGATTTTCGACACAGCCGTTGCACTTCTCGCAGGTCTTATGGTAGTTCCTGCGGTTTATGTATTCAGCGGTGAAGAAGGTCTTGGTGCAAGCGGTCCCGGACTTATGTTCATCACACTTCCAAAGGTATTCAACGAAATGCCTGCCGGCGTAATCATCGGATTTTTGTTCTTTGTTCTTGTATTCTTTGCAGCTATCACAAGCTCAATCTCCGTAATGGAAGCAATTGTTTCTTCGCTTATGGACAAGTTCAAGCTTACACGAATCAAGTCCTGTCTTATCGTTATCGGCATCTGCCTTATTATGGGTATTCCGTCGTCACTCGGCAACGGTATATGGTCAAATGTTAAGATTCTCGGAATGGACTTCCTTACATTCTTTGACTTCTTGAGCAACAGCATTATTATGCCGATTGTCGCACTTTGCACTTGTATTCTCATCGGCTGGGTTATCAAGCCAAAGACTATTGCAGACGAAGTCACAAGGAACGGCGAGCGTTTCAGCAGAAGAGCTTTGTTTGATGTTATGATTAAATATATAGCTCCAATCTGCCTTGTGTTCATCTTAATTTCCTACACACTTGCGCAGTTCGGCATTATTTCACTTTAACCCGACACTTTAACACGATTATTTATGAATTCAGACAGTAATATCCCCGAAATGAATCATAAGTAATTGTCTTTAAATTAAGCATACAACAATTAACTATTCTCCGTTTATCCCATGAACTCTTGAAATTATATGCAATAATTGGTATAATTACAGTTACAGCTCATTTGCTGAATTTTAGGGAGGACAAATACTATGTGTCAGAAAAAACCATTTTACATTACAACGCCTATTTATTATCCGTCAGGCAATCCCCACATCGGTCATTGCTACACCACCGTTGCGTGCGACTCTATCGCCCGTTACAGACGAATGCAGGGATACGATGTTATGTTCCTTACGGGTACGGATGAACACGGTCTTAAAATCGAACAGAAGGCTGCCGAAAAGGGTGTTACTCCCAAAGAGTATGTTGACGAAATTGTAAAAACCTTTAAGGGCTTATGGAAATTTATGAACATAAGCTATGACAGATATATCCGCACAACAGACGATTATCACATTGAAACAGTTCAGAAAATTTTCAAGGAGCTGTATGACAAGGGCTACATCTACAAGGGAGAATACAAGGGCAAATACTGCACCCCCTGTGAAAGCTTCTGGACAGAAAGCCAGCTTATTGACGGCAAATGCCCCGAATGCGGACGAGAGGTTACAGAGGCAAAAGAGGAGGCATACTTCTTTAAGATGTCACCTTTTGCCGACAGAATTGAAAAGCTTCTCACGGAAACAGACTATTTACAGCCAAAGACAAGAGCGGTTGAGCTTGTAAACAACTTTATCAAGCCGGGACTTGAAGACCTTTGCGTATCGAGAACAACCTTCAAATGGGGCATTCCGGTTACATTTGACGAAAAGCATATTGTTTATGTTTGGATTGACGCACTTTCAAACTACATCTCCGCTCTCGGCTACAAGAATGAAAAATTTGACGAATTTGACAAATACTGGCCTGCCGATGTTCATATGGTAGCAAAGGACATCATGCGTTTTCACGCTATAATCTGGCCTGCAATGCTTATGGCTCTTGACCTTCCGCTTCCAAAGCATCTTGCCGTTCACGGATGGATTACTTTCAACGGACAGAAGATGTCAAAGTCACTCGGCAATGTTGTTGATCCGTTTGTACTCGGCGAGCGTTACGGTGCTGACGCAATCCGTTACCACATTATGCGTGAAATGGCTCTCGGTGCAGACAGCTCGTTTTCAAACGAAATTATGATTAACCGTATCAATTCCGACCTTGCAAACGGTCTTGGCAACCTTGTTTCAAGAACAGTTGCAATGGTTCAGAAATATTTCGGCGGCACACTTCCCACAGAGCGTGAGAGCGGCGAATTTGACGATGACCTTATCGAAACCGCAACATCGCTCCGTGCAAAGGTTGACGATTTCATGGACAAGACTCAGCTCCAGAACGCACTTGCCGAAATATTCAAGCTTGTTTCCCGTGCAAATAAATACATTGACGAAACCGCTCCGTGGGTTATTGCCAAGGACGAAACAAAGAAAGCAAGACTCGCAACGGTTCTCTACAACCTTCTTGAGGCAATCCGTATTGCCTGCACCCTCCTTTCGGCATTTATGCCAACAACAATGCCAAAGGCTCTTGAGCAGATTGGCGCTTGTGAAAAATGTGCCGGCTACGAAAACTGCGACAAGTTCGGTGTTCTTCCTGCTGATGTCACGGTTCACAAGGGAGATGCACTCTTCCCACGAATTGATGTTGAAAAGGAAATTGAAGAACTCAACAGCATTATCAAGAACAACGAGGGTGAAAGTGAAGAAACAAAGGCACTCCGTGAAGAGCTTGAGGGTGTTGCACAGATTGGCATTGATGACTTTGCCAAGGTTGACCTCCGTGTGTGCGAGGTTAAGACCTGCGTACCCGTTAAAAAGAGTAAAAAACTTTTACAGTTCACAATTTTTGACGGTGTAAAGGACAGAACCGTTGTCAGCGGTATTGCAAACTACTACAAGCCGGATGAGCTTATCGGCAAGAAGATTATTCTTGTTCAGAACCTCAAACCTGCAAAGCTTTGCGGTGTTGAAAGCTGCGGTATGATTCTTTCGGCAGTTCATGGCGATGATTTAAAGGTTGTTTTTGTTGACAATATGCCTGTCGGCTCAAAAATCTGTTGATTTATGTTCGTGTAGACAGTTTGATAAATTAAAAACTATTTATGCCCGAGCGTAATTGTAGGAGCGGATATCATCTGCCCGCACGGCGAGCCGCCGGCAGCGTGTCGCTGCATCCAATTCGTGAAGACAGTTTGCAATATAAAAATATATTATGCCCGAGCGTAGCATAGTTTGTGTGCCTTGCACACGATTGCATGCGTTGCGTGCAAAATTGAATACACATATGTTATATCAAAACATATGTGTATGGACATATAAATTCATCAATGTGGGCGGTCAATGACCGCCCATACTTTTAGGGAGATACACCGATGTCACTTTACAACAACATCTTCGATGCGCATGCACATTATGACGACAAATGGTTTGACGATGACCGTTTTGAGCTTTTGGAAAACATTCACACAAAGGGTGTGTGCGGAATTGTCAACAATGCGGTTAACCTTGAAACGGCAAAAACCTGCATTGAGTATGCTGAAAAGTATGATTTTATGTATGCCGCAGTCGGATTTCATCCCGAAAATCTCGAAAATATTCCGGACAATTATCTTGAACAGCTTGCACAGCTTTCAAAACATAAAAAGGTTGTCGCAATCGGTGAAACAGGGCTTGATTATCATTGGGACATTCCGAAAGACTTGCAAAAGCGTGTTTTTGAGGAACAAATCAGGCTTTCTCTTGACCTTGAAATGCCGCTTATAGTTCACGATCGTGAGGCTCACGGTGATGTGTACGATCTTCTGAGAAAATACAAACCGAATGCGCTGGTTCATTGCTTTTCTGGCAGTGTTGAGCTTATGCGTGAAGCGGTTCGCATGGGAATGTACATCAGTCTCGGCGGTGTTGTTACATTCAAAAATGCCCGTCACAGTCTTGAGGTCGCTTCGGAAATTCCGCTTGACAGGCTTCTGCTTGAAACCGATGCTCCGTATATGGCGCCCGTGCCGTTCCGTGGCAAGCGTTGCGATAGCTCTATGATTATCTATGCCGCAGAAAAAATCGCATCTCTGCGTAATATAAGCATCTCAGAGCTTCTGCAAATCACCTGCGACAATGCAAAACGATTTTACAATATTGACGATTGATTCATAAAAAACACGGTCGGAATCCCCGTTTGAAAATCCGACCGTGTTATTTTTTCATTATTTTAGTAGTGGCGAACCGTGTTCGCCACTACTAAAAGACAACAACTTTTATATAAAAAACGGTCGGGAAGACAGTGTTTTGCATTCGCAAACTATCTTCTCGACCGTAATTTTACATTTTCAATTTTTAATTTTCCATTTACTTACATCATTCTTCACTTGCGTGTTTGCGCATATTCTTGTGCAGGAAGAAAAGTCCGATAGAAATTATAAGAAAGACTGCCGAACAGATTGCAAGTGCGATAAGCACGCTGTTTATACTCTGAACAAAGAGGTTGTAGAAAGCTCTTGATTCAATATTGATTTTGCTCACATAGCCTGTTGAAAACAAAACAGCAGGGATAATTCCCACCGTGATAAATGTTCCGGATGTTGCGTAACAGATATATCTGACCGCCCTGTGCTTCCAACGGTTTGCAAAGATGATAATCACACAAAGGATTGCGGCAAAAACTACCAGTCCGCCTATTAGAAGCGGCATCATATCTTTCAAGGCCGTGAGATACGGCGAAAGCATTGAAAACATCGGTATTCTGAGATTCGCCTCATAAACAGACGCAGCTTTATTTATAAGATATTCCCTGCTGTCACTGCTTGCAACCTTAACATTATTTTTCTTTATGTAGCTGTCAAGCTCTGAATTAAAACGCTGACGAAAGGCAACCGTGCTGATTTTTGCCGAGCCGCCGTTATAATAGCTTTCAAGGTAATCCTCTGTATCGTCATGAATTGTTACAGTTTCAACCACATTACCAAAAAAGCTTTCTTCAAGCCCCGACGCGTAACCGAGGTCAACAAGCTCTCTTGTTATTTCGTCCTTTTTGTCGGTAAAATAATTGGTTGTGTTCATATTGTCGAGAATATACGATGGATTCAGAATCGTGGCTTCAAGCATCACCGAAATTGAAAGCAGAAGCAACACAAATGACAAAACAAACGAAAGCAAGCAGAAAACAATACCTCTTATCTTAGAATGCATATCAGTTGCCCCCCTTATCTATCTGGGTTCCCGACACAAGCTTTGCATACACGAAAAATCTTTTTGATGTGAGTCCCAATTCATCAAAGGGATAACAGGTGTACATTATCAGATTTTCGTAATCAGCAGAAAGGTCGTAGGCGCTGCTGTCGTTAGCACTTTTTACGGCAGTATCGGTAATTTCATACACATAGTTACCGTAGCTTGTCTTAATTTCAACCCTTTGACCAACCTGAGCATTTTTCAAACCGTTAAAATAGGTATTGTTATGACCTGCAACAAGAATTGTTCCTCCGTAACCGGGTACAAAACTGCCTGCGTAAATGCCTACGCCGTTTCTCAAAGCAACATCACCGTCGCCAAAGAACAGATTTGCATCAACATTGCAGTCACTTATTATGAGTTCACCGAACAGATTGCCATAACCCGGATACTGAACGGAATCTTTTTTTACATATGATTTTTCCTTACCGTCAGAATCTTTCTTGGTCACGGTAGGAACAGTTGCGTTTTCTGACACGGGCACAAAAATATTATCGTACTCTGTCGAATAATCCTTTTCATTATCCGAAAAGAACATACCCATAGCCGAAATTATCGGAGAAAATGACGGAACAAACGCCAAATACAGCACCAGATATGTTACCAGACAAAATATAATGGGAAGAATTATAAAACCCTTCCCATTCTTTGATCTATGACCGTGTCTGACTTTTTTATCAGACATTTAAATCAAGCTCTTTCTTTCTTAGTTTTTACAAGGTAGAAAGCTCCGCCTGCTACCATAATGAGTGCTACTGCAGAAACTGCTGCAACACCGCTGAAATCAGCTGCAACACCTGTTGTCTTGATTGCGCTGCCGTCTTTAACCTGTCCAACCTTTGAAAGAGTAGGAACAGCTGAGAATGCAACCTTGCCGTTTGCGTCATAAATTGTAAGAGTCTTTGTTGATGTGTCATATGACATTGTCATACCAAGAACACCTACGCCCTCCTTACCGTAAGCAAGAAGTGTCTGCTTCTGAGCAAATGTGAGATCTGCGATGTTAGATGCGCCTGAGTTCTCAAGGAAGCTCTCGCCCTTCTTGAGTACAGCGATAATCTTTGATGACTCATCTGCTGTCATGTCAATTGTGTTAAAGTAGTTCTCAGCCTGGTTTACAAACTCGCTCGGAATAACCATCTCTGAGCCGTTCATCTTAACAGATGTTTTGAGTTCGTCAAGAACAGCCTGCTCACTGTCATTGATGCCTGCTGCAAAAGCAGTGAAAGCCGTTGCTGCAACAAGGATGAGTGCTACTAACATTGCTGATAATTTTTTCATAGTTCATACCACCTTGTATTATATTTTGTTTTCATCAGCAAGAAGCTTTACGGATTCATCGGCACAATACGCATCTGCAAGCCAAAAGCCGCAGGGAGTACAATGGAAAACTTCACCATCTAACTTCTTTGTACAGTATTATACACCACACCTCGGATTTTGTAAAGTGTTTTGTTATAAATATTTGTTATATTTTAAGAAACGACAATCCTGTTGTCAAAATAGATGATTTCATTGTGCATTATGTCGTTCCGATTATGCATTATGCCGTTCCGAATCAATTAAATACTGTGTCACACCGTGTCGGTTTCGTCTGGACTTTGTATTTTTATCCGTCTTTGCACATCATTTTTGCATAAAATATACATACTGGTTTGTAAATTACTCCTTGAACAAATATCCGTGCAGCGGCTCTGCCTGCATATTTACAGTAATTGCTTTCTTATCATGACATATTGTGACATATTAATATATGAGTAGAAATTTTATCGGTTATTTGCCTTATTTTTGTTTATTTTTTTAGCAAATTTAGCTGAAATTGTCTTTAAAACTGCTTTTTTGTGTGATTATTAACCATTTTCAGCCTAATAGTTATATATTTTATGTAAGTTTTGTACATACAGAAAATTTGTCCAACCCGAAAATCCGCAAAATAAACTAATTTTTCCCTATAATAGATTCCTTTGTCATATTGATTTTTTTACTGATTTCACATATAATGGAAGTGTCATGTTTTAAAGATTTTTGTGCTTTTGTACCGTTTTCGCCTGTAACACTTTTGTTTCGGCTGCGGCATTGTCTTGCCATATGTGAGCAAAAGCCGGGAGGAGTATTATTTAATGGAAATATCATTTAAGGACATAACGAGAATAATAAAGAAAAACTTGGTTTTTATTGCAGTGCTTTCTCTTTTGTGCGCTACAGTATCTTTCTTTATTACTACCTTTTTTATTCCGAAAACCTACACCTCAAGTGTAAAGCTATATGTTGAAACCAACTACAAGAGCCAGTCGGCATATGAGGATTACCAGAGTGTAAACTATGCAAAGAATCTTGTGCTTACATATATTGAGCTTCTTGATTCAAACTCATTCTACAATCAGATTTCCGAAGCGCTCAACGAAAAGTACACAGCGTCACAGCTTAAATCTATGATTAAGTTCGAGAGCATTGAAGATACCGAGGTATTTAAGGCTCTTGTAAATTCGAGCAGTCCTACCGAATCAAAAAGAATAGGCGACGCAATTGCGAAGATTGCACCAAAGACGATTGCAAATGTAAAGGACAACGCAAAGCTTAAAATTGTTGACAAGGCAACTCTTCCAAAAGCTCCTGCTTCACCGAGTGTATCCAAAAATGTGATTATCGCATTTGCGGCAGGTCTTATCATTGCTTTGATTGTTTCATTCGTCCGTGACTTCCTTGATGTCAAAATCAAGTACAACGAAGAGATGACAACCGTTCTTGACCTTCCGCTGCTTGCCGCTATTCCCGACTTTGAATATTTTTCGAATCAAAAGGCAGCCGAAAAGAAGTACGGCAACTATGAATCGGGTTATTAATGTTAAAGGAGTGAAGCTGCAATGAAAAAGACTAAAATAGATCGTTCAATTGACACCGAGGCACTCGGCTTTCAGGTTCGTGAATCATACAAAACAGCCAGAACAAACATCGCATACTCAATCTTTAAAAAGGGTTGCAAAAAGGTAGCATTTACCTCGTCAACAAAGGGCGAGGGCAAAACGGTAACATCAATCAATGTTGCGTCTGCGCTTGCTCAGCAGGTTGGCACAAAGGTTATCGTTGTTGAATGTGACCTTCGCCGTCCGAGAGTCAACACCGCACTCAAAATCTCACCTACCCCCGGCATTACAAATTACCTTAACGAGGAATGTTCTCTTAAAGAGGTCACCAAGGATACAAAGATTGAAAACCTCAAGGCTATTACCTACGGAGCTATTCCGCCGAACCCGTCGGAGCTTCTTGCAAGTGAAGCTATGGCAGAGCTTATAAAAACCCTTGAAAAGGATTATGACTATATTATTTTTGACACACCGCCAATCGGCGTTGTTATTGACGCTCTTCCCATTATGAAGGCATCTGACGGTGTTGTTATTATTGCAAGAAACAATTCAACGACATACCCCGAGCTTGAAAGGACGGTTGAGGTTATTAAAAGAACCGACGCAAAAATTCTCGGTGTTATTCTTAACCGTGTAAAACCTCACGAAACCCGCAAGGGCAAGGGCTACTACTCAAGATACGGCGGATATTACAAAACAGAAACAAAAGACTGATAACAAGCCGCCTGCGTAAGCATAAACTAACAGGCTCGTCCTGTCCACGGAGGGGAAAATGGAATCCGCAAAAAGCAAAAGTATAAATAAAAGTGCGTCACCAAGCGGACACGCAATTAAAAAAAAGCCTGTTTATGATTTTTTCAAACGGATTTTTGACATTGTATGTTCACTCGTCGCTTTAATAATCCTTTCACCTGTATTTCTCATTCTGGCAATTCTTGTTAAAGCAACAAGCGAAGGACCTGTATTCTTTGTTCACCAGCGTGTAGGAAAAGGCGGAAAAACCTTAAATATATATAAATTCAGAAGTATGGTGACAAATGCCGAGGAGCTTATCAGGCAGTTCACTCCCGAGCAGAAGGCTGAGTATGAAAGAAATTTCAAGCTTGAAGATGATCCCAGAGTCACAAGGGTCGGCAAATTTATGAGAAAAACAAGCCTTGACGAGCTTCCTCAGCTTTTCAATATTTTAAAAGGCGATATCTCTGTTGTGGGACCAAGACCCGTTATGGAGGTTGAAACTGAAATTTACGGCAACTACCGTGATATGCTTTTGAGCGTTAAGCCGGGGCTTACGGGTTTCTGGGCGGCAAACGGCAGAAGCTGTACTACATACACACGCAGAAGAGCAATGGAAATTTGCTATATCAAAAACCGCTCTGTCTGCTTTGACCTGAAAATCATTCTCAAAACTATCACCTCTGTTTTCAAGGGTGAGGGTGCTGTTTAAGGAGGCAGAGTTTTGAAAGCTGTTATACTTGCGGGAGGGTACGGAACAAGAATTTCCGAGGAATCCCAGTTCAAACCTAAACCAATGATTGAAATCGGCGGAATGCCGATTATGTGGCACATTATGAAGCTGTACACTCACTACGGCATAAACGAGTTCATCATCTGTGCAGGTTACAAACAGCATGTAATCAAGGAATGGTTTGCCGACTATTTTCTTCACACATCCGACATCACCTTTGATTTTACTCAGGATGATAAGATTATTGTACATAACAAAAGAGCCGAAAAATGGAAGGTTACTGTTGTTGACACAGGTCTTGACACGATGACAGGCGGCAGACTTAAAAGGGTTCGCAATTTTATCGGAGATGAGCCGTTTTTTATGACCTATGGCGACGGTGTTTCCGATATTGACATAAACGCTCTACTCGATTTTCACAAAAAACACGGTAAGCTTGCAACTATGTCAGCCGTAAAGCCCGAAAGCAGGTTCGGTGTGCTTGATTTGTCGGAGGACAGCAAAGTCAGGGCGTTCCGTGAAAAGAGCGATATCGACTCAGGCTGGATTAACGCAGGCTTTATGGTGCTTGACCCAAGGGTTCTTGACTATATAAAGGACGACACAATAATGTTTGAACGCGAGCCTATGGAACAGCTTGCGGGAGAGGGTCAGCTTATGTGCTTCAAGCACAACGGTTTTTGGCAATGTATGGACACATTGCGTGACAAGGAAAGACTTGAAAAACTATGGAACGAATGCAAAGCTCCGTGGAAAGTGTGGTCATAATGACGCTTGATTTTTATAAAGGTAAAAAAGTGTTCGTTACGGGACACACGGGATTCAAGGGCAGCTGGCTGTGCAGACTGCTTGCGAATGCAGGCGCAGAGGTAACGGGTTATTCACTTAATCCGCCGACCTCACCGTCACTTTTTGAAATTGCAGATATTGAAAGCGATGTGAAATCGGTTATCGGAGATATCCGCAATTTTGACTCTCTGAAAAAGGCATTTGATGAGGCACAGCCTGAGATTGTACTTCATCTTGCGGCTCAGCCGATTGTGCGCGACAGCTACAAAATGCCTGCGTACACATATGAAACAAATGTTATGGGAACGGTAAATATTCTTGAGTGCGTAAGGCAGTCAAGCTGTGTAAAATCGTTTCTCAATGTAACAACCGACAAGGTTTATGAAAACAGGGAATGGCAGTGGGGATACCGTGAAAACGAACCGCTTGACGGCTTTGATCCGTATTCAAACAGCAAAAGCTGCTCGGAACTTGTAACCCACAGCTACAAAAATTCTTTCTTTGCAGACGGAAGAACGGCAATTTCCACAGCGAGGGCAGGCAATGTTATCGGCGGCGGAGATTTTGCAAACGACAGAATCATTCCCGACTGCGTGAGAGCCTTGGAAAAGGGCGAGGATATTATTGTAAGGAATCCGTTTTCAACAAGACCGTATCAGCATGTTCTCGAACCGCTTTTTGCCTATCTTATGATTGCAAGGGCGCAGTACGGTGATATTAAGCTTGCCGACTGCTATAATGTCGGTCCCGATGAATGCGACTGCGTAACGACAGGCGAACTCGTTGATTTGTTTGTAAAGTATGCGGGAAATATAAAATGGGTCAACAAAAGTGAAAAGAATGCAGTCCACGAGGCAAGCTTTCTCAAACTCGACTGTTCAAAGCTAAAGGCTGTTTTTGGCTGGAAACCCCATTGGCATGTTGATGAAGCAGTGAAAAAAACGGTTGAATGGTCGCGTTGCTATATGAACGGCGGTGATGTTCGCCGCTGTATGGACGAGCAAATAAACGATTTTCTTAAAAGCAGAATCTAAGACTCCTGCGGATGATATAAAAGAGGTTAATTTATGAAAAAAGCAATTGTAACAGGCTCAAACGGCTTTGTCGGTTCAAATGTCTGCAAAAGACTTTGTGCCGACGGTGTAAAGGTTTTTGCAGTTGTAAAAGACGAAAACGAAAAAATCGAAAATATAAAAGACCTTAACGGCATTGAAATCGTGTATTGCGAGCTTGATGAGATTGAAACCTTGGCTGACAGAATTTCCGACAGAGATATTGATGTTTTCTACCACTTTGCATGGGTAGGTTCGGCAGGACCGCTCAGATGTGATGAAAATGTTCAGCTTAAAAATGCACTCTGGACAGCAAGAGCGCTCAGAACGGCAGACGGTATGCAGTGTAAAAAATTTGTCAATGCCGGTTCTATTATGGAAAAGGAAACCTACACCGCTGTTTACACTCAGGAAAGCAAGCCGGGACTTCCGTACATTTACGGTGCAGGCAAGCTGATTGCAAGGGCAATTTGCAAGCCGATTGCAAACAGCCTTTCAATTGACCTCTGTTGGGCAGTTATTACAAACGCGTACGGCGTCGGTGAGCTTTCGCCCCGTTTTGTCAATTCTACAATCCGCAAAATCATTGCAAATGAGCCGTTGCAGTTCACCGCCGCAACACAGAACTATGACTTCATCTATATTGACGATGTTGCAAGAGCGTTTGAGGCAATCGGAGAATACGGCAAAGCAAATAAAGAATATACTATCGGCAGCGGAAACGCAAAACCGCTCAAGGAATTTATCCTTGAAATGCAACAGGAGCTTGCCCCCGAAGCAAAGCCGATTTTCGGCGATGTTCCTTTTACGGGAGTAAATATGCCGCTTGAGGCATTTGATACAGCCGATATTGAAGCAGACTGTTATTTCAAGCCCGAAATATCATTTGCAGAAGGCACAAGAATGACTATGGACTGGATTAAGTCGGTTGACTAAGAAAATACAGAGGGCGAAATGTAACTTTCGCCCTTTCTATGTGTAAAGGGTACTGCTTACATAGAAAAACATTATAAAAGGGAGAATAACGATGATTCAGAAGTTTGAATTTTGTAATACAGATTTTGAAGGCGCGTATCTTATCAAGCCGTTTTGTGCAACAGATGTAAGAGGTGCATTTATAAAGGATTATTCAAAGGAAGTTTTCGAGGCAAACGGACTTGAACACAACCTTGCGGAGGTTTTCTACACAGTATCTCACAAGGGCGTAATTCGTGCGCTTCATTTTCAGAGAGTTCACGAACAGGCAAAGCTGGTACGGTGCATTAAGGGCAAGGTTTTTGATGTTATCGTTGACCTCCGTCCCGAATCACCTACATTCAAAAAATGGCAGGGCTTCTGTCTTTCCGAAGAAAATATGAATGAACTCTATGTTCCCGAACATTTTGCACACGGCTATCTTGTGCTTGAACCGTCTGTTGTTTCATACAAATGCGGTGAAAAATTCTACGGCGAATATGATGACGGCATTATGTACAACGATCCGGATTTGGGAGTTGAATGGCCGTTTGATGAAATCGGCGGTATTGAAAATCTTATTATTGCCGACAAAGATAAAAATCTTCAGACTTTTAAGGAATACGAGGATAAGTATCTTAAGTAATTTTTATGTTACGACTATTTTTTCACGGAGGGTAAAATGAACATAGTATATTCAAGCTCCGACAGCTATGCCCCTATTGCCGGTGTGTCAATAATGTCACTCTTACACAACAATACCGATGCCGATGAAATCAACATTTATATGATTGACAACAATATCTCAGATGAAAACAAAAAGAGATTTGAGAATATGGTTGACAAATTCGGCAGAAATATTGTTTTTATTCCCCGCCCTGATCTTAACAAAATGTCGGGTGTTGATATAGAAGTCGGAAGATGGAACATCAGCACATTTTTCAGACTGTTTCTCTGCACGATACTGCCTGATAATCTCGACCGCTGTATTTATCTTGACTGTGACACGGTTGTGCGTCACTCTTTGAGAGAATTTTGGGAAACAGATCTGGAAGATAAGATTGTTGCGGCAGTTGACGATTGCCGAAGTGACCGTTATAAAACCGAACTGAATCTTCCGTGCGACAGCACTTATACAAATAACGGTGTTTTGCTGATTGACCTTAAAAGCTGGAGAGAGATGAATGTGGAAAAAGACTTTCTCGATTTTATTATTGCTCACAACGGCAACATCACCTATGTTGATCAAGGGGTTCTTAACGGTGTTCTTGCCAAAAAGAATCTTGTAAAGGTTATCCATACCAAATACGACGCTATGACTGTTTTCTTTGATTTTAATTTTAAAGATCTTATGAAGGTGCGTCGTCCCGAGCATCATCTGAGTGAAGAAGAATACATTGAGGCGGTAACCGATCCTTATATAATTCACTACACCTCGTGTTTCCTTTCGGGAACACGCCCGTGGAACGAAAATAACAATCATCCCTTTGTCGGGGATTATCTCAAATATAAATCAATGTCACCGTGGAAAGATTTTCCGCAATATCCCGATGTCAGAAAGAAATCCAAAAAAATGATGACGAGTGTGTGCAATGCCATGCCGAAAAGAATGATGATTGCAGGTATCTCACTTGTTCACTCAAAGTTGTACCCAATGGTACGCTCACTTAAAGGAAAAAGGCGGGGCTGATAATGAAAATTCTGCTTGTTAATAAATACCACTATGTAAAAGGCGGAAGTGAAACCTACTATTTCGGTCTTGCAAAACTTCTTGAGGAACACGGTAACGAGGTTATTTATTTTGCAATGCAGGACGAAAAAAATTACGCTTGTCCGCAATCCGAATATTTCTCAAAAAATGTTGATTTCAATAAAAGTATGTCTGCCGTTCAAAAATTAAGTGCGGGTTTTCATGCACTCTACTCATTTGACGCTAAAAAAAAGATTGAGAAACTTATCAAAGATGAAAAACCCGACATTGTACATATCAATCTTGTTCACCGTCACATAACGCTCTCAATACTCAATGCTATTCAAAAGTTCAATATTCCCGTTGTACTGACCGCACATGATTTGAACTGTGTGTGTCCAACACACACCATGCTCTGTGACGGAAAAGTTTGCGACCGTTGTGTTAGGGAACACAGTTATAAACCGGCAATCGAACAAAAATGTGTAAAGAATTCGGCTATGCAAACATATCTTGCTGTATTTGAAGCGAAAAATTACGAGCGGATGCATATGTACGATAAGATAGATTTCTATATTTGTCCTTCCGATTTCTACCGCAGACAATTTGTTGAATCACACATAACCAAAAATCCAATCGTTCATTGGGTAAATTTTTTGCCGTCAGGTACTCAATATCACCTTTGTAAGGATATTGACGATTACTTTCTGTTTTTCGGCAGATTATCAGTTGAAAAGGGGCTTATGTCGCTTGTAAAAGCTTATCATAAGGGAAATTTTGAAAACAAGTTGTATCTTGTGGGTGACGGTCCTCTTAGGAAAGATCTTGAAACCTATATAAAAGAAAACAATTTGACCGACAAGGTTATCTTTACAGGTTTTCAGAGCGGTGACGAATTAAAGAAGTATGTTGAACACGCAAAGTGCGTAATTCTGCCGAGTGAATGGTATGAAAACGGTCCGTATTCAATTCTTGAGGCAATTGCGGTCGGCAAGCCTGCAATCGTAAGCAATTACGGAGGACTTCCGGAAATTGTTGATGACGGCATTACGGGTTTTATCTGTGAACCCAATAATCCTGACAGCCTTTGTGAATGTCTGAAGAAAATGAACAGTCTCTCGGATGACGAATACAGCAGAATGTCAGAGTCTGCACTTAAAAAAGCCAAAGACAGCTGCGACTGCGAAGCATACTATAATAAGCTTATGAAATGCTACAAGGAACTGATAAAGGCTAAGGGCGGTAATAAAATATGATCTTATTAAAAATATACTGGCGAACAAAAGCCGCAATAAAAAAACTATGCTTTAAAATTATGTTTGGAAAGAGATTTTCGGTCGGGAAAAATACAACCTTCCGCAAAAATTTCGGTCTTTATCTTGAAAAAGGTGCATCAATAAAAATCGGAAACGATTGCTTCTTCAATCGTGGTTGTTCTGTTAATTGCCTTGAAAGTGTTGAAATCGGCGACCATACCATATTCGGAGAAAATGTCAAAATTTATGACCAGAATCATAAATTCAGGGACAGAACAAAGCTTATCCGTGAACAGGGATATTCAACAGGTCGTGTAAAAATCGGAAACAATTGTTGGATTTGCACCAACGCAGTCATTCTCAAAGGCGTTGAAATCGGGGATAACAGCGTTATCGGTGCAGGTTGTGTTATTCATCATGACATTCCCGCAAATTCTGTTGTAAAAAGCAACGGCGGTATTACTATTGAAAGTTTGGACTGATTATGGATAATAAAAAAACAGTTGCATATCTGACAAGACACACAGTTTCAAACTACGGCTCTGTTTTGCAGGCATATGCAACACAAACAGCACTCGAAAAACTCGGTTGTAATGCTGTATGCATTAATTATTACAGAACCGATGAAAAAACAGAGAATATAGTTGATACGAGGCTTAAAAGCGTAAGTGCAAAATGGAATAAAAACGCACTCACCAGACTTTTTTTTAAGGCGACCCAAAAGCCCGTCTATAAATTTGCTGACAAACGCTTTGAAGAATACAGAAAAATTGTCAAGGTAACGGACAAAGAATATAACAGCGAAGCAGAGCTTAAAAGCGATATTCCAAAAGCTGACATATATATGACAGGAAGTGATCAGGTGTGGAATACCGTTGTCTGCGGAGAAATTGATCCTGTTTACTTTCTGTCCTTTTTGCCAAAAAAAGTAAAAAAGATTGCATATGCCGCAAGTTTTGGCGGTGCGAGTGTTGAAGAAAAAAACAAAACAAGAATAAAAAGTTGGCTTAAAGAATACAACAAAATTACTATCCGTGAAAACAGCGGAATTAAAATTGCATCAGAACTGGGAATTCACGCAGAGCAGGTTCTTGATCCGACATTTTTGCTTGATAAAAACGAATGGGAAAAGCTTATTCCGAATCGCAAATGCGATGAAAAGTATGTGCTTGTATATCAGCTTCACCCAAATAAGCAGTTTGATGCATACGCAAAAGAGTTTGCAAAGAGAAAAGGGCTAAAACTTTACAGGGTAAGCCATTGTTTTCATCATATTGTCCGCAGCGGAAAATTTATCTGTTGTCCGCCTGTCGGTGAATTTTTATGGTATATAAAGAATGCAGAATACTTTCTTACCGATTCATTTCACGGTACAGCTTTTTCGATAGGACTTAACACTCAATTTGCAGATGTTCTGCCCAAGAGCTACAGCGAAAGAATTTCGAGTATTCTGGAACTGATAGGATATGAGAATCGAATTTTAAAGAGCTATGATGACTTTAAAATTGCAGAGGAAAAAATTGATTTTAATAGGGTAAACGAGATAATCTCAACCGAAAGAAAAAAATCGTTTGATATTCTGAAGGATATGATAGGTGATTAATTGTGAACAATATAATGCAACTTGGAAAAAGCTGCTGCGGTTGCTCCGGATGTGAGCAGATGTGCCCTAAAAACTGTATATCCATGAAACCGGATCACGAAGGCTTTTTATATCCCGAGGTTGATGAAAGCATCTGCATTGAATGCGGAATTTGTATTAAACATTGCCCTATTTTGACCGATGTATCAAGATGCAATATTCCAAAAGTATATGCTGCAAAATACAAAGACCGTGGAAGTACATTCAAAAGTACTTCCGGCGGACTTTTTATACCTATCGCAAAATCCGTTCTATCTATGGGCGGTGTTGTTTTCGGCTGTGCATATGATGAAAACCTTGTTGCAAAACATATTAAGGTTGAAACCGAAGATGGGCTTTACCGACTGCAAAGTTCCAAATATGTTCAAAGCGACACAAGAGGAATTTATAAACAGGTTAAAACCGAACTTCAGAACGGCAAAGAAGTTCTTTTCAGCGGCACAGGCTGTCAAGCAGCGGGACTGCGTTCTTTTCTCGGCAAAGATTATGGTAATCTGCTGATTACAGATATTGTATGTCACGGTGTGCCGAGCCCAAAACTTTTCAAAAATTATATTGACTATATGGGCAAAAAGCTCGGCGGCACATTAACCTCATATAACTTTAGAAGCAAAGAAAAGCGTGGTTGGGATCTGTACTATAAAGCTGAAAACGGTCAAAAAAGCAAATCTGATTATGGCTTTTTTGACCCATACTACAGTGCTTTTCTGTACTGTAAAACCTACCGCGAAAGTTGTTACGAATGTAAATTTGCCAACAAAAATCGCGTAAGTGACATTACCCTTGCCGACTACTGGGGAATACAAAAATTTCATCCCGAATTTTTTGATGAAAACGGTGTTTCCCTCGTCCTTGTAAATACCGAGAAGGGCAAAAAATACCTTGAAAAGATAAAAGACAAGCTTGAAATAATTGAGTCTGATTATGACAAAGCCTCTGTTATGAACGCAAATCTTGTACATCCCTCAAAACGACCAAGTTGCAGGGATTCAATTTATGACGGTTTTGACTGCGGCAACTTTGAAACATATGCCAAAACTAAGCTTGCTTTTAAAATAAATCCAAAAACCAAAATCAAAAAAATGATTCCTCTCGGAGTAAAAAGGTTTCTGAGAAAATTACGCTGATAAAGGAAGGAAAACCGATAATGAGGGTACTGCAAATTGCTGTTGGAATAAACGGCGGAGGTGTCGGCGCTGTATTATTAAACTACTACAGTCATATGGATCATAATGATGTAAAATTTGATATTGTCATTGATGATCTTCCATCGGTAAAAAACGGCAGTCTTAATGAAGCCACTTTTAAACAGATGGGTTGCAATATTTTTCGTGTCACACCAAAATCAGTTAATCTGAGAGAAAATATCCGACAGGTAAGCGAGATAATGAAAAACGGCAACTATGATGTGTTACATTCTAATATGGAGGAATGGTCGGCACTGTACTGTTATATAGCAAAAAAACACGGTATAAATACACGCATTGCTCATGCACATCTTGCGTATGTAAACACACCGAGCCTGATTAAAAAAATGTACAACCGTGTTTTGAAAACAGGTTTAAAACACTATGCGACTGATTTTTTTGCTTGCAGTCGTGATGCGGGAAAATACCTTTTTGGTGATTCTATTCTTAAAAAAGATAATTTTAAGGTTCTTCCAAACGCAATAGAAACAAACAAATACATTTATAATTGCGAAACAAGGAACAGAATAAGAAAAGAATTTGGAATCAGCAATAATACATTTGTGGTAGGATTTGTCGGAAGATTATATTATCAAAAAAACCCCGAGCGTATGATCAGAATTTTTAATGAAATCTGCAAAAAGCACACTGATTCTCAACTTGTCATCGTAGGTGATTATAAAAGCTATTCCAAATTCTCAGAACTTACGGATTATGCTAAAAAAAACGGCATTTACAACCAAATCATCTACACAGGTCTGCGTCAGGATGTACCCGATGTTATGCAGGCATTTGACGCATTTGTTCTTCCCTCTCGTTACGAAGGTTTCGGAATAGTATACATAGAAGCGCAAACCGCCGGTCTTATGACATTCGGAACAGCAAAGGTAGTACCCGAAGAAGTCAACTGCACAAAACTTATGAACTTTATTGATTCAAAGAAAACTGACAAAGAATGGGCGGAAATTATTCTGAATAAAAGCTTAAACTATACAAGGGAAGATCTGTCAACTGAAATTCGAAATTCTGGTTTTGAAATAGCCGTTGAAGCAAAGAAATTGCAAAGATTTTATATTGAAAAAGCAAGCAAATATTAACTACCGGAGGCGGTATAAAATGATAGGTCTGGCAACTCCATACAAAACTCAAAATTACGGCACAAAATTGCAGGCCTATGCCATGCAAACAATTTTTTCTGAAATAGGATACGACACTGAAATTATCAACTATACACATATTTCAAGTAAAAAAGACAAAATTCTAACTCTGCTTTCACCCAAGAAACTCAGAGAAAAAGCCAAGTATAAAAAAGCAACAAAAAAAGCTGTCAGCAATGCCGTTTATGCGGAGTGCATTTCTCTCAGAAACAACCAATTTAATAAATTTGTCAACAACAATCTGCATACAACGCGTAACTTTGTAAATCTTGATTCATTGAGGGAATATTCTAAAAGATACGATGCGGTTATATGCGGAAGCGATCAGATATGGCTGCCTGTACATATAAGACAGAATTATTATACACTTTCATTTGTTCCTGAGGGAACACGGAAAATTGCCTATGCCCCAAGTTTTGGCATAAGCACTGTTGAAAATTCTGACAAAAAACTCTACCAAAATTCAATCAATAATTTTGACTTCCTCTCATGCAGAGAAGAAAGCGGTTGCAAGCTCGTACATAATCTTACCGGTCGTGATGCTCAGCTTGTTCTTGATCCTACCCTTATGGTAAACAAAAAAAGTTGGGATAAGATGAGCGGTGACACACCAATCGTGGATGGGAAATACATATTCTGCTATTTTCTTGGACAGAACCCTGAACACAGAAAGGCTGTAAGGAAACTTTCTGAACAGACAGGCTTTAAAGTTGTTTGTATTCCGTATATTGAAGGATATACGGAAAGTGATGATAATTATGCAGATATTTCACTATATGATATAGGACCCGACGGTTTTATCAACTTGATAAAGAATGCTCAGTTTGTATGTACGGATTCATTTCACGGCAGTGTTTTTTCAACTATATTTGAGCGTCAGTATTTTGTTTTTGAGCGTTTTGCAAGCGGAATGAAAGGCTCAACCAACACCCGACTTGAATCACTTTTAAAAAGTCTTAAGCTTGAGTACAGACACATAAAATGCAGTGATATTTTACCGGATTGGGACAAAAAGATTGCTAAATCTATTGACTATAATAAAACCAATGCACTTCTTGACAATCTCAAAAACGAGTCATTCAACTACATTTTAAAAGCACTTGACGGAATCCCCCCGAAAAAATCAAAGCATATTGAATTATTTGACAAGTATGATTGTTGCGGATGTTCTGCATGTGCAGATAAGTGTCCAACAAACAGTATTTCTATGAAGCCCGATAAAGAAGGATTTTTATATCCTGAAATTGACGAATCAAAATGCGTTGAATGTTCGGCCTGCCTTAAAGCCTGCCCAATAAAGCAGTTTCGCAAAGGCGAAAATGATTTTACTGCTTTTGCCGCTAAAAGTAACGACAAAGAAATCAGACACGAAAGCACATCAGGCGGTATATTTACCCACCTTGCAAAAGCAATCATATCAAATGGCGGTGTAGTTGTAGGAGCTGCATTTGACGAAGAATTTAATGTAAAACACATTGTAATCGAAAATGATAAAGACTTAAAAAAAATCAGCGGTTCAAAATATGTGCAAAGCAGTACTCAAGGCATCTATAAAAAAATCAAAGAACTTCTTAATACAGGGAAAACAGTTATGTTTTCCGGCACGCCTTGTCAAATAAGAGCATTGAAAAGCTATCTTGACAAAAATTACGATAATCTTATTTTGATAGATCTTTTCTGCCATGGAGTACCTTCTCCCAAAATATGGCAAAGGTATCTTGAATTTATAAATCCTGAAAAAAAATGTATACAATCTGTTTCATTCAGAGATAAACGAATCAGTTGGGAAGACTATTCTCTAACCGTCAAATATGATGAAACTGAAAAAAGTACATTTTGGAAAGATGACAGCTATGCCCGTGGATTTGGTTTTTCATTATTTAACCGTCCGTCATGCAGCAAATGCCGTCTTAAATCATTCCCGAGAGTAAGCGACATTACTCTTGGCGACTTGTGGCTTATCGGACAGATTTTCCCTGATTTTGATGACCACAAAGGAACTTCTTTTGTTATCCTAAACAGTGATAAAGGCTGTAAGCTTTTTGAAAAAATAAAGAATGAAATAACATTCAAAGAAATTCCAAAAGATATGCTCAATCTCACCTACCCTGTAATGGGTTCTCCAACCAAAGCACATCAGAATCGAAGCAAGTTTTTTGAACAGCTTGACACAATCCCATTTGATGTACTTGTTAAAAGATACGCAACAATAGACAGAAAACGGGAGTATAAAATAAAACGAAACAAAATTCTTAATAAAATTGGAGTCCTTCCATTACTTAAAAAGATAAAAAGAAAATTATGACGGGAGAGTACTGATGAAAAAACTAATGAATCAAAACTGGTTTATCGCCATAGTATTTATGGTTCTGTATAAACCTGCAATATTTTCACAAATGCCTCAATATCAGACATTTGATAAAATTTCAAATGTGCTGAAGGTACTCATCATTGCCGTCCTTCTGGTGTGGTTTTGCCTCTTTTATCAAAAATTTTCAATGTACTTTGTAATATTTTTGTTTTTTGAAGTTTGGAGGATACTGGCAACGATTTATTGTGACGGAAACTATTCTTCCTTGTTTCTGACAATATTCAATTCTCTTGCAATTGTATTAGTTGTTGAAATGGGACTAAAAACTGACCCTGATGCACTGCTTGACGGCGCGACCTTTGTTTTGGGAATATTCGTGTTAATTAACTTTATCACTGTACTTTTGTTTCCACAAGGAATGTATGAGTTTAACACATTCACAAATAACTACTTCCTTGGTTATAGAAATAATTCGATTATGCTTATTTTTCCTGCAATGATTTTTTCGGTTGTTCGATCCCTCAGATTATATGACAGACTGACTGTGTCTTCTTTTCTAATTTGCGTCATATCAACCGCAACAGTAATATTAGCATTTTCTGCAACCAGTGTTATCGGTATTATGATATTTATACTGTTCCTTTTTCTGGCTCTCATCAACTGGATGCCAAAATTTCTTAACATTGTTACTTATATTGTGATAAATATCATTTACTTCTTTGGAGTAATTATCCTGCGAGTACAGGAAGCATTTTCGTTTATAATTGTTAATGTGCTTGGAAGGGATCTATCTTTCACAGGTCGCACCAACATATGGGACAGTGCTCTTGAGGCATTTTATAAATCACCTATTTTCGGTGTCGGAGAAATCGATAATCAGGCTTCAAGAGATCTAATAGGCGCTACACATGCCCATAACTATTACCTGAATCTTTTGTACAAAAGCGGAGTCCCCGGATTTCTGCTTTTCTTTACCATCCTTATTATTTGTGGTATTGCATTATACAAAAATCGCAAAAACGGCAAGATACCGTTTGTTGTGTCAGGTGCTCTTTGTGCATTTATGATTATGCTTCAAAGCGAGGCTTATTACAACATATATTACTTCTTTTCAATTCTCACCTTATCAACTTTTATATCGTATGCTCTTCCCAAAAGAGATGGTGAAGGTAACTTTATATATAAAAATAACAAACGAATTAAATCCAAAAAAGCAACGATTAAATTTTAGGGATGTGATTCATACTTGAACAATACAAGTAAGAAAAACGATAAAAATATAAAGGCAAGTGCTTTTTATATGGTTGGCAACCTATTTAACAAAGCTCTTGCATTTTTTACCATACCAATATTTACAAGACTTCTTACAACTTCTGAGTACGGAATTGCTCAAACCTATTTGTCATGGGTCAGCATATTAACTCTTATTGTCGGACTTTCGCTTGGTAACTCAATCCGAACAGCATATGTTGATTTTCACGATGACATTGAAGGTTATATGTCATCAATTTTTGGTCTGTCATTACTCAGTTTTCTTGTATCATCAGCTTTAATCATTGCCGGAATCTTTATTTTTGGTAACATTGATATAATTCTCGTCATATGCTGTCTTATACAGTCATATTTTCAATTTGTAGCAACTGCTATGACAACAAAATATATGATGAAAGTTGATTACATAAGAAAAACTCTTTTGCTGGCACTTCCAAATTTGACGATTCAGGTTATTGCAATATTCACCATTATGAATATGCACGGCGATAAAAAATACTTCGGATATATTATCCCATACGCCGCAGTATATATGGTGGTCGGAATATATTTTGTAATTTCGTCATTTATCCGAGGAAAAAAGCCTTTAAACAAATTATATTGGAAATATGCACTCACATATTCCCTGCCACTTATATTCCATGGTCTTTCACTTGTTCTTCTGTCAAGTTCCGACAGAATTATGATTACAAACCTGTATAACTCATCTGAAGCCGGAGTTTATAGTCTGATTTATAATTTAAGTATGGTTGCCATGGCAGTCACCGCATCTCTTGAGGCTGTGTGGGTCCCGTGGTTCACCCGAAAACTTATGACAGGTGAGAAATCAACCATTAACAAAAATATCACAAAATATCTTGAAATAGCTCTTGTGCTTATGCTATGCCTTATGTTTGTAGCTCCTGAAGTAGTAAAAATTATGGCGACAAAACAGTACTACAGTGGTATATATATGATTCCCCCTCTTGTATTTGCCTCATATGAGATGTATATGTACACTGTGTATGTAAATGTAGAATACTACTATAAGTCAACAAAATACATTGCGTTTAACACCATCGTTGCCGCAATCACAAACATTGTGCTTAATTTCATTTTTGTTCCCTTATACGGAGGAATGGCAGCCTGCTTTACTACGGTGATCTCCTATATGGTTTCATTCTTAATGCACTCAAAGCATTCACGCAAGCTTGACAGAGAATTGTTTCCCCTTAAACAGTTTGCAGTTCCAACCTTAATTTTTATTATTGCAATCATTATTGCCTATCTTTTGATGGAGTTTTGGATAGTACGATGGATAATTGCAATTGTTGGATTTATCTTTTATGCGGCATATGCACTTTTAACAAAGAGGTTTTCAAACTTTCTAAAATAATAGATCATAAGCGAATAAATTCTTTTTCTACATTAACCACCAATGGCTTTATTGAATCCTGCAACAATAAAATCAAAGTGAACGATAATCCTGCTGAATGAATGCGTTCTTTGCGCGGGCAAAATCACGCAGAAACATCGCGCTGAAGAGTAAACTCGGCAAGGCGGTCAATTATCTGATTGAAGAAGAACCGTATTTGAGAAGGTACATCGAAGACGGCAGACTGCAAATTGACCTCAACCGTGCCGAACTAAAACAACAAAATCAAGTGATTAGTATTTCAGCCACCGTGAATTTACACGGTGGCTGTTTTGACGGTTACATTCTCAAAAGAAATGCTTACAGCAGCAGGAATTTCAAGCGTTTTCGTAACCGCATCTTACATATGTTTTACAACAAACATATCAGTTCTGCAACAAAACAAGCGACAGCTTAATTCGCCGCCGCTTGTAATTCTCATATATTCTGTTTTTTCGGGTTACCCCAACTATTGACATTGAGACTTCGTTGGCAACTACCTCTCAGTGAACTTTCAACTTAGAGCATTGATATATAATCCGCCATACTAATAAAAGATCCGATGTCACCAAAGACATCGGATCTTCTCTTATGCATTAATATTTGTTATCAATTGCAATTTAGCAATTATTTCTCACCGAGATTCCAATAGCCAAGGAACATACCGTAACCATCAGTACTAGAACCTGTTACCTTTGAGTCACATACAACAAATGTTTCACCATTGTGGTCTGCTGTTGTAAATGTACCCTTATTGTATGTTGCGCTATAACTACCGCTCTTAGCATTTAATACATTGTATCCGGGTGAAAGGAGCGTTCTAAAATTACCTTTACTGTTGCAGAATACAACATTCTTAGCATTATCAATTGCCTCAATCTGATCACTGTTAAGTGTTACCGAGTATACAGAATACTTACCACCTACGAGAGCCTTAGTTTTTAACGATGGAGTATACTTATCGGCTGTCTTCTTCATTTCAATCTTAGTAAGATCAGCCGGTGAGTTACTTGAACCATACGCAAGATATACTCCCTTGTCCATTGCTGTCTTGCCCTTTACAGGTGCCGGGAATACGCAGTAGAGTGTTGCTGTGCTTTCTACGATTTTAACTTCTGATGTTGACCAATATCCTGTGAATGTGCCGTAACCCTCAATACTTGAACCGGTGCTAATACCGTCACAGATTACAAATGTGTTCTTTGCTCTGTCGGCAAGCTTAGCTTTTGTTTTTGTGTATTCTGATGAATACTCTTTTCCGGCAGGAGCTTTCATTACGCTGTACTTGCCGTTGATGTAAGTTCTGTATGTACCTGAAGCATTCTCAAAGATTACATATGTTGATGCATCAATTGCAGCCACCTGATCCTCTGTAAGAGTCACAGTATATACCGGATATGTACCTGATACAAGCTGACTAGTCTTTGAATCTACATCTGCATATGTGCTTGTTCTTGTCATCTTAATCTTATTGAATGAACCAATCTTGTAATCATTGCTGTATCCAATATATACACCCTGATTCCAACAGTTCTTCCACTTTGTTGATGCCGGTGCCACTGCGTATACTGTAGTACACTTTGTCCAGTATCCTGTATATGTGCCGTAACCGTCTATGCTTGTTCCTGTTGTTACTTCACCATTCATAATGAATGTGCAATCATTAAGATTTGCAAGAGATGTTTTAGCTGTGTTGTAATCTGCACTATATGTTCCTGTCGGAGCTTTAAGAAGATTGTACTTTGAACTTACATAAGTCTTGTATGTATTCGATTTGTTTACAAGTACTACATAAATTGCCTTGCTAACAGCCTCTGCCTGCTCTTTTGAAAGTGTTACAGTGTAGAGAGCATATGTACCTGCTGTAAGCTTGTCTGTCTTTAAATCAGGTGTAAGGAAATCTGTTGTCTTTGTAAGCTGAATCTTTGTAAATGTGTTAATGGCATACTTATTGCTGTATGCAAGATAGATACCGTCATCCCAACATTTCGGGCTGGATACTGTCTTTGGTACAACAAAGTTAAGTGTCGTTTCACCAACCGGCTTTGTCGGCTCTGTTGCAGGCTGAGTCGGCTTTGTTGCGGGAGCTGTTGTGGGCTGTGTTACAGTTGTAGGCTGTGTTGCTGTTGTGGGCTGAGGAGCTGTTGTTGGCTCTTCGCCCTGAACGAGAACTGCCTCAGCAGTAAATACAGCGCCGTCTGCCTTTTCGCTGCCATACTTATTGATATATGTGATATCAACATCCTTACCGTTAAAAAGATCTTCATATGAGTCAGCCATTGTACCTGTAAGAACCTCAACATCGAGGTCAACTGTTGTGTCGCCGCTGCCTACAACATCAAATGTGAATGTACAATAAACACTCTTCTGTTTGAAGTTGTAAAGATCAAGGCTTGAGCAGTTGAAGAGCACTTCATTCTTAAGAGTTTTGTTCCAAACGATTGTGTCCTTGAATACAGGGAAATCAGTGTTTCTTGTGTTTGTTGAAGCAAGCTTAAGTACAGAGCTGTCATATGAGAGTGTGCCCTGTGTGTTAAGAATCATATTCTTAGCCTGAAGATTGTATGTAACAACAACCTGTTTTGTATTTGCATTATACTCATACGAAACAGGATCTGTTACATTTGATGTAACACTGATTTTGTTTGTAGAAGTTTTTTCGGCAGCACTTGCAGAAAATGGGAGGGCGGTGAACATACACAGCACCATCATAACCGCAAGAACCACAGAAAGCTTTTTCTGGATTTTTTTCATGCTAATTACTCCTTAAAAATAAAATATACTTGTGTCACAAATTGTGACTAACTTCCAAACCTCGGTATTTCAATCGTTCCGAATTACCGAGCTCAATTAAAATTATAGCACAATGTTGTCGTTCATACAACAAAAGTGTTATTCTTTTAACGAAAATTTTTCGCCTTAAAATATGTGCAAAATAACGGTACATTTGCTATTATGCACAAATTTAATGTCTAATTATTGTGAACATCGTCTTCTTTTCGTTTCACAGTAAAGAAATAACCGATAATAATACTATAGTATTTAATTTTATCAGCAATTGTTTTGTAAGAAAAAGTCTGTGTCAAGAGCAATTTCGGTGCGGACAGTATTGCTGTCGGCAATTTAATCCGATTGTCCGTTTTATAAAAGCGTCAAAAAGTTTTAAACAGTTCAATTGCCTTTGCCGGATCGGCGGCTCTGAAAACAGCCGTTCCCGCAACGCACACATCAACGCCTGCGTCGGCAGCCTGTTCAATTGTATCTCTTCCGATTCCTCCGTCAGCCTCAATCAGGATATTGTCCAGACCTCTGCGGTGACATTCTCTCTTGATTTCCTTAACTTTCGGCATCATATTCGGCATAAAGCTTTGACCGCCGAATCCGGGTTCAACTGTCATAACAAGTACGACATCAAGCTTTTCAAGATACGGGAACACTGTCCATGCAGGAGTGTTTGGCTTTAGCACAAGCCCCGGCTTTACTCCTCTTGACTTGATTTTATCAATCGTACTGTCAATATCGGAATCACACTCAACATGAAATGTGATGATATCAGCGCCTGCGTCGGCAAAATCATCAATATACTTAAGCGGCTCACTTATCATAAGATGAACATCAAACGGACGGTTTGAAAGCTTTCTTACCGCCTTGATAATCGGTGCGCCGAAAGTTATGTTGGGAACAAAGTGACCGTCCATAACATCAAGGTGCATCCAATCTGCACCGGCCTGATCCATTCTTTCTATTTCTTCACCCATTTTTGAAAAGTCACAAGATAAAAGTGACGGAGCTATTTTCATACTTTACATCCTTTCTACGGTTTTTGAAGTGCGGGGGCAAACACAGCGGCGGCACCCCAGAACAACGCATAAATCAAGACTTCAAGCGAACCCATAACGCTCACCCCGGCATACAGCGAAAGGGTTGACGCCACAAGCAATCCGAGAATTACGGCAATCAGCTGAATTATAATTGAAAGAGAAATATTATGCTTAATCTTCACACAGCCTGTTACGGCACGGGCAAGCGAAGCGGCCTTGCCGTTTGTAATGAGGTAGGAACGGGAGGTTTCCTCAACCGTATCCTCCGCCTCCTTGAGAACATTTCCGAGTCCTGTCGGAAGCACCTTGATACTGCGGTAGAACAAATCGTAAAGATTTGCAATAAGGTCATTTGTAACATTATAATCGGTTGTTCTGATAAGAAAACTGATGCCGTTGGTTTCGGCTCTTTGCATTTCAGCCTTAAGCTGAGGGTCGGCGGTATATTTTGTAACGAACATTGCAACGAGTCTGCCCGCTCTCGAAAGATATGTAACCTGTCTGCCCTGAGAAGTATATTTCTCCTCATATTCCATATTAGGAACTTCAACGCTGTATTTTTCCATAAGGGTGCGTGAGCCGACAAGGATTCTCTCGCTGTTAATCCAGCCGACAAGACCGATTTCGTCCTCGTACAGCACACTTTCAACCTCGGGAAGAGTTTCGTTTGTTTCGGCAACAACCGAATCAAACGCATTTGCAATTGGGTTCTGAGCTTCTTTAAGAATTGCTATGCCGCACAAAAGCGACTCGTCAATTGCGTACTCCTCAAAGGTTTTAATTCCCTCAAGTGAGATTGACTCAGCAGGAAACAGCTCGGTTGCATCTATCATAACTGCAGTGCTGTCGCAGAACTGCTTTACCGACGGATAGCCCGAAAGCATTGCACCGTAAGAAAGCAAAGTTTTGCAGAGCTTTCTCACAGGCGCATTTACCGACAAAAGCGTTGCCACCGGAACAGATACCGCCGCTACAAGCGCAAATGCGTTCAACGCGTCTGCAAACGACATTTTAACAATACCGTATATAATCGCGATTATCACTGACGCAACCGTTGTTATCGGGGCAAGCTTTGACGCCAGATCCTCACTCGGGTCGGGCGCATAAGATATTTTCAGAAAGTTTGCCGGAAATTTGGTCTTATGCTGATAGGCAATAATGGGACGGTCGGCGGCGGTGCCGCTCATCATCTGTCTTGCAACAGATTCATTATTATAAATTTTTGAAGCATACTTCTGACCCTTTGACGACACAAAGCGGAAATTGTCCTTTACACGAAGAACCATCAGAAGCTTGCCGACATTGTTCGCAAAAAAAGCAATCAACGGAATTACCGTGTAATAATTTACATAGAAGCCGTTTAAATCGCCTAGGCAGAAAAACGACACTATTATCTGAATCATTCCTGCCGCACCGGCAACTGCAACAGCCGTGTCTGAATTGCCCTTTACACGGACAAGCGGTGAAAGTCCGCTCAGCATTGCAACACGGTTAAGCACAAGTGACGCCGCCATAAGAACAAACAGTAAAATTGCATATGCCGCAGGCGCAAACGGTATTGCGGAACAGATTCCACTCGGGAAAAGTCTTGTCACAACCGTAAGCACAACAACTATAGCCGCAATAATTCCCGAAAGCAGACTTCTCATAAACAGCTTTTTTATATTATGGTTAAGCTCATAAAATATGCTTCTTTCGTCCTCTTCGCCCGTATAATCCTCAACAGGCTCGGCATTTTCGTCTTTGACGGTATCGCTGTCATCCGACTCATCTTTTGAGAAAATTCCTACAAGTGCAGAAATCACTTTTTCGCCCAAAGGACGACTGTCCTTGTGATTTTGCTCGGCAGGGGCAGCTCCTTCATCGGCAACAGCTGTTTCGGGACGAAGCACATGAGCAATTACCGAAGGATTTTTGGAACGGACATATTCCTCATACTCGTTAGCTACGGCATCGGAAAATCTGCCTGCCTTGACATTGAGAATGTTCCTCGGTTCATCGGGACGGTAAACAGGAACCTTTGCAACCACCTTGCGCGGCGGCTTTTCGGGGGGTTGAAGCTGATGGACAGGAGTATTAAGCGCCTCGGCGGAGTCCTCTTTTTTTTCTTCCTTTTTTTCAGTCTTACCGTCGGGAATATCAATATCAATTGTATGGTAGCTTTTGATTTCGGCATCCTCGCGAAACTGCTCAACCTCGCCGAGTACTTCGCCCGAAAATTCTGTATTTTCATCATACTCAGGTGTGAGGGTCACTATCTTATTTTCTTCCTCTGCGGCTTTTTTCTTTGCCTCTTCGTACTCACGCTTAGCCTTTTCGGCTCTTTCTGCCGCCTTTTTTTCGGCTTCTGCTTTGAGCTGTTCGGGAGTTACAAGTTCATCGTCATTTCCGTCCATTATCAGCTCTGCCTGCATCGTGGCGGCTGTTTTATCTCCGACTATTGAATTTGAGGTGTCGGGTTCGGACTCATCGAGCGGACTTACATTTTTCAATCTTGGCTTTTTATCTGCATTGCTGAAAATTTCCTCAACCTTTGGTTTTACACGGTACTTTTCAGCCGTCTGCTCCATTCGCTCCTGATCGGCAAGATAGTGGGTTTCTTCGAGTATGCTCTCAATTTCAAGCTCTTTGAGCCTGTCCTTATCCATATCAGCCAAAGCATTCACTCCTTTTTATTTACTCTCGGGCAGATAGTTAGATTTATCGGAAACTATGCCGCCCGAGCTGTACTCTCTGTTTTTACAATCTTTGACATTTAAACACACAACTTTGATAACATCAAATGATTTTATTTAAACATTAAATTTCTTCAAAACGGGCGGATAATATCCGCCCCTACAGAATCGTGCAAACAGTTGCAATTTTACGCTCGGGCATAATATGCTTTTTCGCTTTGCAAACTGTCTTCCCGACCTCAATTTTCCATTTTCAATTTTCAACTTTCAATTTGAAATCCATTGCCTTGTACATCAAAATTCCTGCGGCAACCGACGCGTTGAGGGAATTTATCTGACCTTTCATCGGCAACGACACGATTACATCGCACTTTTCACGAACAAGCCTTGAAATGCCCTTGCCCTCGTTGCCGATAACAATTGCGCACGCACCCGAAAAATCACACTTGTCATAATCCGTGCCGTCCATATCTGCGCCGTAAACCCACACGCCTTTTTCTTTGAGTTCATCAAGCGTAACTGCGATATTGGTCACCCTTGCAACACGCATATATTCAATTGCCCCTGCCGACGCCTTGGCAACCGTGTAGCTTAAGCCGGCACTTCTGCGTTTGGGAATAATAATTCCGTGAACTCCGGCACATTCCGCAGTTCTTATTATTGCACCGAGGTTGTGAGGGTCTTCAACCTCATCAAGCACAACAACAAACGGTGCTTCGCCTCTGCTTTCGGCATATTCAAGGATATCTTCAACCGTTGAATAATCCTTTGCCGCCGCAAATGCGACAATGCCCTGATGAGTTGCTCCGCCGCTCACATAATCAAGCTTTGTGCGGTCAACTTCTTTAACGGGTATTTTTTTGTCACGGGCTTTTGCAAGTATTCCCACAATCGCACCGCTCTTTTCGCCCCTTGCAACAAGAATTTTGTCAATCGGGCGGTTGCTGCGAACAGCCTCGCTTACAGGATTTCGTCCTGCAATTACATCGGGCTTTTGCTCTGTATTTTCAATTTTTTCGTTTTTCATCATAAATCAGCCTTGTTAAGATTTTTAGTGTCCGCATCGGACACACTCTTTCATTTTCTTTATAGCGTTAATTATAACACAAAACAAAAAATTGTAAAATACCTTTTATCTTAAAAAATCAAACTCTGTACAATGTATCAAGAGTAATCGCTCCGGAGTCGATGTATTCGGGAATAATGCCGTACATTCCCATAGCCGTATCCTCAAAAATCACCATATGCGGCGGAAACACCGTAAAGCTGCAGTACACGGCAATCAAAAGCAACATCATAAACACGCAGGGCAAAAAAAGCTGTTCAATTTTTCTTTCGCCGTATTCAAGCCTTGCGCTGAGTGCAAACGCACACAGGCACGCTGTAACCGCACAGATAAACCTTGGCAGATTTGCGTTTTCAATTCCGAGGGCATAGATTAAGAGATATGACGCAAGACAGAATATTCCGACAAACCACAGCGAAATTATTCTTGACACGGCAAAGCGGTGGAATCCCGACCTTTTGCCCACAGCCTCAACAAGACTCCATATAAAATATGACAGCATTACAACCTTGGTCTGTTCCCACATACTGTTGTTTACCGAGCCGAAGAAAATCCCCAGCAAAGCGCCGTTTGTGAGCGAATACAGATTTTTAAACAAAATTATCATCAGCGGCACAACGATAATTCCCCATATCTGCATTTTTACGGTTTCTTTTTTCATAAAACACACCTCGCCGTTGTATTCTATGAGCCGCAATTGTCAAATATTACCCTTTAAAGTTTTCAAAAACAGTAATCCCTGTTATTTCTGTTTGCAAATTTGCGATTTATTTTTCCAAATCGGCACATTTACATTCTGTATAATCCAACATTTTCAACAACAATGTGGAAAACTATGTTGAAAGTGTTAAAAGTCGTGTTATGAAAAGCTGATATTACACGAAGTTTACAAACCTGTAACTTTTAACATCCAAAAACCGAGTTTTCCACATTTCTCATAAAGAAATTTAACATTACAGCTCTATTACTGACTGTATAATATGTGTGTCAAGGGTTATTTTTTATGTTTTTTCAACATTTTTATTCCACAGAAAATACCCGTAAAAATCAAAAAACAGGTACACAGCCGTGTACCTGCAAATTTCAAGGTTATTTATCAATTTTTAGTTTCTGAGCAGATGAATAGCCGTTTCGGCTTTATCAATAATTCTCAAATCGTTATCGTATGAGCACATTTTCCGTGCCTGCTGCAAGTCAACCCAAATATAACTGTCAATTTCCTCTTCCTGAATCGTCACATTATCCGTAAATGCCTGTGCAAGAAAAAAGACAACCCTTTTGCGGATTTTGCCGAAAGGACAGTACTCGCTGATTTCACGAAAGTCGTTTTCAATCACAACATCAAGCCCTGTTTCCTCTTTAATTTCACGGATAGCCGTCTGATGTTCGTTTTCGCCCTCTTCGATATGCCCCTTCGGAAAGCTCCAATACCTGCCGTTGCTGTTCTTTACAAGCAAAATTTTCGTATTCTGTCTGCTCTTATAAAAGATAACAGCGCCGCAGGACTTTTCGTAAAGGCAAACAATGCTTTTCAGCTTAATATTTTTCAGCCTTGAAAGCACCTGTCGAAGCTCCGGTTCGTAAAACACCTCGCCGAACTGTGAAACAATCGGGCGCTCGCCGTCCAAACCGTCAAATTCAGCCACCGCAACAACAACGCCTTCAAAATACTCTGTAACAGGCTTGTGCGAAATGACATACGCACTCCTGCTCGTCACAGAGCCGGAGGTAATCTGTGCCGAATAAAGCCTGTCACTGATTTTTCCGAAAACATTCACTTTTACATTGTCCGCTATCATCGGCATACACCTCCTTTTCTGCGATAAATTTGAACTGTCAGTTAAAAAGATTGCTCATACTGTCAAGCTGAACCTGAGTGTTTGCACTCATTACGCCGTTAATAAACAGCACCTCGTTAATACCGTTCGTTTTGCAGTAATTAACAAGATTTTGATTGAAATATCTAAAATCGACAACATGAACCTCTTCATAGTTGTTTGTAAGATACGGAACAAAAGCGTTGCCGTAGCTTTCTTTTACAACGGCAATTTTCTTGCCTGCCTCAGCATTTTCAGAGCCGGACTTGAGAACGGTAAGAGCGTTGTCGCCCATAATAAACACACCGTAGGTGTTTGAACCGCCCTCTGCGGCTTCATAGTAAGGGCTGTCATAGCTTGCGGAAGAACCGTCTGCCTGTGTGATATCCATTGTTACATTGTATGGTAGTTTCCAGTAACTTACCGTGTCGCTGTCAAGTCCGTCTGCCGAGTTTGTAAACGAGCCGGTAAAGCCGTTAATCTTCTGTTCCTCACAGTCGTCAAGTGAAAGAACAGGCAAATCATTTGTATCGGCAAACGCTGTGTAGGCATAGTAAGAACCAAGACCTGTCCAGTGATGATCGCTCTTGAAGTAGATGTAATCCGTGTTATGCTCCGCAAGACGGTTGTAGCAGTTAATCGGAGTCACCTTGTCCGAAAGAGCCGCATAAGCAGCCTTGATGTTGTCTGCCTGTGAGGTTGACGGAGCGTCGCTGTCCTTAAGTCTTTGCGGAAGCCCCATTTCCGTATGGTTGGGAACAATCATATCGTAAACCTTTACGGAACTGCCGAACTTGTCGGCAAAGCCGTTGATTGTCTTCGCATAGTTCTGCGCTCTTGCGTTATCGCTTGAGAACAGTTCATAGCCGGTCTTGTTCCACACATAAATGCTGTAGGCAAGAGTACCGTTAGTATTGTCATCCTTTATGTTAGGCGTCATAAAATAGGTTGGCGAAAGCTCATCTGCGGCGCCGCCGGATTTATCGGCGGTTGTTGCAGTCTGAACGGCAGGTGCTGTTGTTCCGACTGTTCCTGTCGGAATTTTTGAAAGCGAGTCGTCCTTTGAACAGCCCCTTATAATAGATGACAAAATCAATATGATAACAAGCAAAATTACAATTGCGCTTGTAACAATGATAATTCTGTTTCTTGTTCTTCTCTTATTTTTTCTTCTGACAGGTCTTCTTGAGGAACGCTGAGAAGACGGCCTTGCGGCATAGCTTGCAGGACGGCGCTGCTGTCTGCGGCGATATTCGCGGCTGTCTATGCTGTCATCAAAATTATCAAGATCAAAATAATCGTAATCGTTTCGTCTGCTCATAGTGTTCTCTCCCAACTCTCCCGAATGAAGAATAATTATATAAAGCTGCCGGTTACTCACGGCAAATATTGTATTTAAGTCTGCCTCAGCCACGCTTTGGATGCACAAGGACATTATCACTTAGATTATACAACAGAAAGTCATTAAAAACAATACAAAAAGCACAAAAAATACAATTTTCGAGGAGGATAATTCTCTCACATCAAAAAATCCTTAAAAAAAGTTTATCGGAACAAATAAAACAAAATTGCAAATATGCCGTTAAATTTCTTGAATATATAGGCAATTCGTGATAAAATTGTGTGGTATGAAGTTTTTAAAGCCTTATCATTTTTAAAGGAGATATACTATGGAATACAAATTTTCCGACAGGGTTTCAAACCTCAAGCCGAGTGCAATAAGAGAAATCTTTAAATATGCGGCTGACCCAAGCGTTGTTTCGCTTTCGGCAGGCAACCCTTCTCCCGATGCTTTTCCGACAAAGGAGATTGCGGAAATATCGGCAAAGGTTCTTGCGGAAGACCCTATTTCGGTTTTGCAGTACAGCGTTTCGGAAGGTTACGCTCCGCTGAGAAAGCACCTTGCGGAATATATGAAAAAAGAGCATAACACAGGCTCTGACAATGACGACATTCTCATCACGACGGGCGCACAGCAGATTATGGATTTATGCTCAAAGGCTCTTGTGAATGAGGGCGAGGTTGTAATCTGTGAGGCACCGTCGTTCATCGGTTCACTCAACACCTTCAGAAGCTATAACGCAAAGCTCGTGGGCGTTCCGGTTGAGCCTGACGGTATGAGTACCGAAAAGCTTGAAGAGGCTTTAAAAGCCAACCCGAACGCAAGGCTTATTTACACAATTCCGAATTTTCAAAATCCTTCGGGTGTTACAATGAGCCTTGAAAAGCGTAAGAAAGTTTATGAGCTTGCCAAAAAATACGGCGTTCTCATCATTGAGGACAACCCGTACGGCGATTTGCGTTACAGCGGCGAATATGTTCCGAACATAAAAAGCCTTGATACTGACGGCATTGTAATCTATGCAGGCTCGTTCTCAAAGGTAATTTCACCGGGTATGCGTGTTGCCTACACAATTGCACCAAAGCCGATTTTCCAAAAGCTTGTTGTGTGCAAGCAGGGCAACGATGTTCACACTAATATTTGGTCGCAGTATGTATGCGATGAATTTATCACAAAGTACGACTTCAACGCTCACCTTGCAAGGCTGCGTGAAATCTACACAAAGAAAGCAAGCTTCTGTATGGAGCTTCTTGACAAATACTGCGCACCGAAAATAACCTATCATAAAATTGACGGCGGTCTTTTCATATGGTGCGACCTGCCCGAGGATATTGATATGCCGAAATTCTGCAGGGAACTCGTTCTCAAAAAGGTTTGCGTAGTTCCGGGCAACGCATTTTTAACTGACGAAAACGAAACCTGTCACAGTTTCAGAATAAACTTTTCAACACCGACTGACGAACAGCTTGAAAGAGGAATTAAAATCCTCGGCGAGTATGCAAACAGTCTTTAATCATGGAGAACAATTATGGAAAATCAGACAAAAAAAGAGGTTGTATTCAGCGCAATACAGCCCAGCGGAACAATTACACTCGGCAACTATCTCGGTGCGGTTCGCAACTGGGTTACAATGCAGAACGAATACGACTGTATTTACGCTCTTGCAGACCTGCACACAATCACGGTAAGACAGACTCCTGCCGTTATGCGCAAAAACATAATTGACGCTTATGCTTCAATTATGGCTTGCGGCATTGATGTTGAAAAAAGTCTTTTCTTCATTCAGAGCCATGTTCACACCCACGCAGAGCTTGCATGGGCGCTCAGCTGTTACACTCAGTTCGGTGAGCTTTCAAGAATGACCCAGTTTAAGGACAAGTCCGCAAAGCACGCAGACAACATCAACGCAGGTCTTTTCACATATCCCGTACTTATGGCTGCCGACATTCTTCTCTATCAGGCTGACAAAGTGCCTGTCGGTGCAGACCAGAAACAGCACATTGAGATTACAAGAAACATTGCGGAGCGTTTTAACGGTCTTTACGGCAATGTGTTCAAGATTCCGGACGGTTTCATTCCGAAGAACGGCGCAAGGGTTATGAGTCTTCAGGACCCGACAAGAAAGATGAGCAAGTCCGATGAAAATGTAAACGGCTGTGTACATCTTCTTGATGCACCCGAGGTTATAATGAAGAAGTTCAAGAGAGCCGTTACGGACAGCGAGGCAAAGGTTCGCTATGCGGAGGGCAAAGACGGCGTAAATAACCTTATGGCAATTTACAGCGCAGTTACAGGTCTTTCATACGAGCAGATTGAAAGAGATTTTGACGGCAAGGGCTACGGCGACTTCAAGACTGCGGTAGGCGAGGCAGTTGTTGAAGAACTCCGTCCGATTCGCGAACGCTACGAAAAGCTTGTTGCAGACAAGGCATACCTTGAAAGCTGTTACAGAAAAGCCGATGAAATCGCTCTTAAAATCAGCAGCCGCACAATGGGCAAGGTTATGAAGAAAATCGGATTTATTTAATCGGGAGAAGTTATATTAATGACAAAAATCGAAAGTAAGGCAATCGGCTTTATCAAGAGATATATTCTTTTATTCCTGCTCGGTGCAATTACAATTTTGGCTGTTTTTATCAGAATTTGCGGAATGGATTTTCAAAGCGATGATTTTAACAGCTTTCTGAATCCTTGGTGGGGCATTATCAAGTATAATGATTTTACGGGGCTTGCAGCTCAGGTGGGCAACTACAACATTCCGTATCAAATCATAATCTATCTTATGACACTTTTGCCGCTAAATGCTCTGTATGCGTACAAAATCGTATCAATAATATTCGATTTTGTACTTGCAATTTCAACCGCAATGCTTGTTTATTCGTTTGCAAAGAATAACCGACGGCTCAAAGCGATACTCACCTACTCAGCCGTACTTCTTTCGGCAACCGTTATTTTTAACTCATCGTTTTGGGCGCAGTGCGATTCAATTTACACCTCGTTTATAATCCTTGCAATCCTGTTTTTGCACAAAGACAAGCCGATTGCATCGTTTGTGTTCATCGGCATTGCGTTTGCATTCAAGCTGCAAACCGTATTCATCCTTCCCGTTCTGCTTTATTACTGGATTTCGACAAAGAAAATTTCGATTCTTCATTTCTTTATAATTCCTGCGGTTGATGTGATAATGTGCCTGCCTGCAATTATTATGGGCAGACCGTTTATTGATATCATCACAATCTACGCTGAACAGACCGACTACGGAAAGCTTATTCAGATGAACTGTCCGAACTTTTATGCACTCATATGTGACGGAAACGATATGACATATTATTATCTGTTCAAGGAGTTTTCGGTCTTTCTCACAATTGCCGTACTCGGAATTATGATGTGCATTATCATCTATAAAAAGGTTGATTTGAAGAACATTGAAGTTTTTCTTCTGACAACAGCGTGGACTGTGTTCACCTGTATCATGTTCCTTTCGTCAATGCACGAACGCTACGGCTATCTGCTTGACATTATTTTAATTGTCTATGCGGCGGTAAGTGCAAAGCATTTGTGGATTCCGATTGTGTCAACGCTTATAAGCCTGAGAGGCTACTGCTACTATCTGTTCTCCTACGAGCTTGTAAGCCTCAAGGTGACCGCAATCATCTGCACCGCACTTTATGTTTATATAACATTCCTGCTCGTAAAAACAATTTTCAGAGCAAAATCATCTGATAATGTTTTTGCAAAAACAATTTAAAATTAAACATATTTTAAATAACAAACAACCGCCAAAATCCATTATATCGGGCTTTGGCGGTTGTTATTTTTATTTATTCAATGATTTTTAATTTTTGCAAATACAACAGCAACAAGAAATGTGACAAATTCTGTAATTGGGAACGCAAGCCATATGCCTGTCATTTGAACAGCGCTGTTTAAAAGCCAAATTACGGGGACTAACAGCACGCCCTGTCGCAACAGTTGAACTACAACGCCGGGCATAATACTGTCTGTTGCCTGTTCATAGGTTGCAATCATTGCAGAAAAGCCGCTGAACACAAATCCGAGTGACATAATTCTCATTGCCGGCACTCCAAAAGCACACATTTCTTCCGATGCCGAAAACAAAAAACAATATCTCTTTCGGAAAAATCAGCACCAATAGCATACCGACAATCATCATAACAGTCGCGATAATTGTTCCGCTCTTATTTGCTTGTTTAAGGCGACCGTACTCTTTTGCTCTGTAATTAAACCGCATTATAGGCAAACAGCCTTGAATTAGTCCGTTCACCGTCATAAAAATTAACTGCTGAACCTTGAAATATGCTCCGAAAAATGCAACCGCCGTGTCCGAATATCGCACTAAAAACATATTTGCAAAATTCACGGTGAATGCTCCCAACGCATTCATAACAAACGAGGGCAATCCGTAGGAAAATATCAGCTTTATCATCTGCGGTTCAAGGCAGTTTTTAAACACCGGCTTAACCTTTTGTTTTGTAAGAAACAGCTGTATCAACGCAATGATTGTTGAAACAACATAGCCTAAAACCGTGGCAACTGCAGCTCCGACCACACCCATTTTCGGAAACGGACCTATGCCGAAAATGAGCAAAGGGTCAAACACAAAATTGAATACAACACCTGCAATTTGAAACCACATCGGAGCAATCATATTGCCTGTTGCCTGAAGTATTTTTTGAATTACAATATGCACCATATTTGGTATCTGCATAAAAACGCAGACGCTCATATACGCAATTCCGTATTCAAAAATCTCTTTGTTTTGCGTAAAAGCCGAATAATAGGGATTTATTATGAAAAGCGAAAGGAAATTTATCAGCACTCCGACAACTACCGAAATTATCACTCCGAGAGCCGCTGCAGAATTTGCCTTTTGCTGATTTTTCTGTCCCAAATAACCTGCAATCAAAACATTAACACCCACACCTATCCACACGGACAACGCATTCATAAGCGTTGTAATCGGGAATGCAAGCGATACTGCCGCAAGTGCCTGTTCATTTATCCCCGCAACAAACATACTGTCAACAAGGTTGTATGAATACTGAAAGAACATTGAAATCAGCGGCGGTGCCGACATTTGAATTATAAGTTTGTTGACAGGTTCATAAGCCATTTTGTTTTCCGTTTTAACGCCCATATTAACACCCCTTGCGTAAAATCAAAACCACCCGTCCAACGGGTGGTTTGCTCTAG